>MTBK01232278.1_pt1 | contig 12104 bp, 12 predicted proteins | sample 1535981 | NCBI WGS metagenome assembly MTBK01 (sample SAMN06109225, study PRJNA356200) | anaerobic digester metagenome | isolation source: biogas reactors fed with pig manure or primary and secondary sludge | place: Spain | collected 2016-06-30 | reverse complement strand
CGTCCGCACAGAGTGACTGATACCCCGTCATCGAGGACTCTATCCGGCCACCGAGCCGGTAGAGCGTGGCCTGCGCGAGTCTCATCATCGCCCGGGGTTTGTCTATGATGAGGACGACATGCGGGTCAAACGGGGTCTTCTCAAGCGGTGCATAGACCGTCGCGTAGGTCTTGAGTGTGGGGGCATGCGGAGCCTGCTGGATGGTCCTCATGCAAGCGGCCCAGCTCTCGAACTTGCCGCGCACGTAGTAAAACTCTCCTGTGCTGAGATCTTTTGAGAGTTCCTTGAGCCCGAGGGCCCAGGCGGCACCCATGCAGGCGAATTTGTCGGCGGTCGCGTAGAAGATCTCGCCGTCCAGGCGGGCCCTGCTGACCATCTGGCAATGACGGGCCGTAGCATCGATCGGTCTGACACCTTCGGGGATGGCCTCCTTACTCTTTGCGAATTTCACTGCGACCGGAGAGCCTTTCAGGCTGAGGGTTTCCTTCAGTGTCTCTGCAATCTCTGCGTAGGGGATATCGGTACGTATCTGGTCTTCCATATTCGCGTTAACACCTCTGTTGAAGTAGTCCCCCCGAACGCTCATAAAATCTTTGTTTTGGTATCGGCAGAGTTAGAGGTTTCTGAGTTTATAGTTCACCTTCTCAAAGAAGGTCTTTCCCGTATGGACAAAGATTGCCGGTTCATCAGATTTTTTGACTTTGACCCTGGCCTCTCTCTCGAGCTCGAACGTGCACTGACCGTCGATGACGAGGTGCGCCGGCTTCTCGGTCTCGAGAGAGACCTCCAGGCTCCTCCTGGTGCTGATGAGATGAGGGCGGGAGGAGAGCATGTAGGGCGCGAGCGGTATGAGGAGGAATCCCTCGATCTGCGGATCGACGATCGGGCCCCCTGCGCTCATGGCATAGGCGGTCGACCCGGTCGGCGTCGATATGAGGAGGCCATCAGCCCTGAACCGTTCTGCGGGTATCCCGTCGATAGAGACAGCGAACCGGAGCATCTTTGCCGGGCGCTCGGTGACGATCACCGCCTCGTTGAGGGCATCCCCGAGGTGCTCCCCGTCGACGTAGAGGCTGACCCGCATCCGGGGCTTGACAAGAAACCCATCTCCGAGAGAGGCAAAAAATGCGTCTGCCTCCTCGGGTTCAAGGTCCGCAAGGAACCCCACCTCACCCCAGTTGACGCCGAGGATCGGGCTCTGCTTCTTCATCCTGTAGACTGTGAGGAGGACCGATCCGTCGCCGCCGACGACCACGACCAGATCGCCAGCGATCTCCTCGAACGGAACCCCATCCCTGCCCAGATACTCTGCCGTGCCCTTCTCAAAGATGGGGCTGTGCCCCAGATCCTCAAGGTAGCGGGCGAGCGATGCGGTGTAGCGCAGAGCCTTCTCATTATCCAGGCGTGATACCAGCACGATCTTCATACCCATCACCTCAGGTGTTCGATGATCTTGTTGTGCACGATGCCGTTTGTGACGACGAGGGCCTTCCCGGCAGAGATTCTGTCCGGGAAGATGAGCGTCTCGCCCCCGGGATCCGTGGCGGTCCCCCCCGCCTCCTCACAGATCAGTATCCCCGCTGCCACATCCGTGACGCGGAGCGTCCCCCGGATATCGATGAAGCCGTCGATGCGGCCACACCCGACATAACAGAGCTCGAGCGCTGCTGCACCGAGGAGGCGCCATCGCCGGACTTTTCCACCGATCCTGAATAGAGGAGTCGGATCGAACTTCCGGCCGTAGACGCTCATGGCGCTCTTCTCAAGGAGCGACGTATCAGAGACGTGGATGGGGCGCCCATCAAGGCAGGCCCCCCGGCCCCGGATGGCGTGGAACGTCTCGCCCGTGGCGAGATTCCTGACGTATCCCTTCTGGACGATCCCCTCCTCGGCGTAAGCGATCGAGAGGGCGTAGAAGGGGATCCCTGCAACTGCGTTGTAGGTGCCATCGATCGGGTCGAGGAAGATGGTCCCCCTCTCCCCGCCCATATCGACACATCCAAGTTCCTCACTGATCAGGCGCCGGCAGAACGGGTGGTGTGTGAAGTAATCCACGACGATATCCTCTGCGACCTGATCGATCTTCTTTGTGGGCGTGCCGTCAGCGCCCATCTTCACGTACTCTCCCGCCTCCGGTGTCCCGACCATATAGGCCACTGCATCGCAGACAGCCTCCGCCAGGGCATCACACGCCCGGATGAACTCTGTCAAACCCTCCTCATGCCCCCTCCCATCTTACGGTGTATTTATGTACTGCGATTCAAATACATTAACCACGCGTTTATCGAGTGGGAAAGTATGAAAGAACAGACTGAAGTTGGAAAGCTGAAAGAAGGGCGTTACGTCATTGTTGATGATGAACCCTGCAGGATCGTCTCCATCGCCATATCCAAACCCGGCAAGCATGGGGCCGCAAAATCCCGGATCGAGTGTGTCGGCATATTTGACGATATCAAGCGCTCTATCGTCCAGCCGGTATCGGCGAAGACCTATGTTCCAATCGTAGAGCGGAAGATTGCGCAGGTCATATCGATCGCCGGTACAAACGTCCAGTTCATGGATATCAAAGATTTTGAGATGTTTGAGCTCAACCTGACCGAGGAACAGGTCAGCGGTCTTGAACCCGGCAAGGAGATCGCCTACATAACATCCCTGGATAAGAAGAAACTTGAGTGACCTCTTCTGGATCTCAAGAGCGGGCATGCACGAGCTTGCCCACCTCCATTTTGCTGACGCGGAGGCGTCATACGCCGATGCCGCCTACGTTATGTTCGGCGTTCCCTATGACGGGACGACGTCTTTTCGACCCGGGGCGCGGTTTGGACCACGGGCGATCAGGGAAGCCTCGTTCAACTTTGAGTCGTATGACCCCTCGACCGGCCTGGACCTCTATGAGATCCCTTTCACCGATCTCGGTGACCTCGGGGTCATGAAGGTTCCAGAGGAACTGGTCGGCCAGGTTGAGGATGTTGCGGGCGAGATCGCCGGTGATGGGAAGGTGCCGGTGATGCTCGGCGGGGAGCATACCGTGACGATAGGCGCTGTCAGGGCCATAAGACCTGATGTCTACATCGTCTGCGACGCCCATCTGGATCTGAGGGATGAGCTCGACGGGACACCCTACAGCCACGGGTGCGTCACGCGACGCATCCTTGATCTCGGGGTGGATGACGTCATCATCATCGGCGCCCGGAGTGGCGATCGCGAGCAGTTCGAGGTTGCAGAAGCAATGACCAGGCTCTACACCGCCGACACAGTCAGGGAGCGGGGGATCGGCGCCATACTCGATGAGATACTTGAGGAGATCGTCGGGCGGAGTGTCTATCTCTCGATCGATGCCGACGCGATCGACTGCTGCCTCACCCCGGGCCTCGGGACACCGGAACCGTTTGGCATGACACCGCTCGATATCAGGGAGGTTGTGCGGACCCTCGCACCGCATGCATCCGGGTTTGATTATACGGAGGTCGCCCCGTTCGATGCAGGTCAGACGGCAACGGTGGCGGCACAGGTGGTGCGGGAGTTCATCGCGCGGCACTGGACCGCGGCGCGGTGAGCATCTTCCTGCTGCTTCGTTTTTTGATCTGCGACGGTACGCTCTGGAGGCCTGAGACCCCCTCCGTCCTGAATGGAGAGATCACAGTCGAAGAGGATAGGCCGGGATCATGAAGATCGACCACGTATCCGCCCCTATCTGTACCGGTGAGCCCTGAGCAGCCTCTCATGTCCTCTACCCGAAGGATCGGGATATACACCGATTCGTGGCGGCCTTTTCACCACCGGCAAGATCCAAACCCCACATCGCTCACCCCAACCCCGGCAGCGTGCCGGGCGCGAGGGCCGCGATGGCGAGTATGATGAGGGGCTGGTGCAGGAAGTAGATAGCGAGCGAGTGCCGGCCAAGCACCAAGAATGGCCGGGCGCACACGGGCTCCGCCGTCCTGATAGAAAAACTCCGCCGCCCACCCGGATAGAAGAGGAACCCGCATGTCATCCCGATGAGGACCAGGCCAAACCAGGGGAGGAGAGGCACGTAGTCGAGGCTCGCAAAGGATGCGGGGTGGATCCCGAGCCAGAGGAGGGGCCAGGGGCCCGAAACAGTGCCTGTGATGTATCCGGCTATGATGAAGGCGGTGCCCAGGATCAGGTTTGCCGTGCCGAATCGCACGAAGAACGGGGCCAGCAGGATCGATATCCCGATGAAATGCAGGATACCAAAGACGATACATACCGAAGGGAGGAAGACCGCGGTGATGGCGGTGATGACAAGGCCCAGAGAGAATATCATAAGGCCGCGCCGGATATGCTTGAGTGCCAGGTCGCGCCCCGTGAGTCTCTGCACGGCCCGGGCGTGGCTGATGGTGAAGGAGACCCCGACGATGAAGATGAAGATCGATGCAGTCAGGTAGGCAAGTATCCTCAGGAACCCGCCGTAGACGTTTAATGGCAGGACTCCGAGAAAATTGAGGTCAAATGCAGAGTGAAAGATGATCATCGTCACGACGGCGATGCCCCGGGCGAGATCGATCTCCCAGTAGCGTTCCACAGGCACTCAGAAGCCCTCCATGATCAAAAAGATCTCCTCAAGACCGGGGTGCCCCGGGCCTGAGGAGCCTTCATCCTGACGATTCCCCTGCTCTCCTCTCCCGGTGGGTTCACTGCAAGCTGCCCCTCCGCCTGTGCAGGGAGGCTCCTCCTGCATGAAATTCACCTCACCCTCTCATGCAGGAGCTGCCTGATAAGTGTTTACCCGGGGCCCCGGGGGAGGGATCAAATATACTCATCCAGGCCCTACCATAGTACGATCTAGATGAGCAGCCGGGACGAACATATCATAGAAGCCATCGGCCGGTGTCGGGTCGTCGTCAGGGATGGCCGGGTGGTCGATGTCGGGGAGCCCATGATAGATGACTGCCCCCTGGCGAGGCGGTTTGCCTGTCCAGTCAGGGAGATGACACCGGACGCGATACGCGAGAACATTGAGGGGCGGATACGGACGTTTGGGATGTGCACGCCGGGGCGAGAGGTCCTTGCCGGATCGGATTTTGTCATCTTCGGTGCATCCGAACTCCTGAGCGGCGCCATCAGGCAGGGGCTGCTCGATGCTGTCGTGATCGTCTCCGACGGGGCCGGGACACTTGTCGCGAAAGATCCTGCCCTCATCCAGGGTATCGGTGGCCGTATGTCCGGGCTTGTGAAGACAAGCCCCATCCCTGAGGTGATTGCACGGATCGAGGCGAACGGGGGCGCCGTCCTCGATCCCGATACAGCCGCCATCGACCAGGTCGCCGGTGTCGCCCTGGCAGCATCGCTCGGTCATCGGCGGATCGCTGTGACCACCGCCCGCGCCTCTGAGGCGGCGGCTATCAGGGACCGGTTCCCGGAGGCCGTGATCGTCGGCGTTCACCTGACGGGGATATCACGGGAAGACGCGGCCCTGTTCGCCAGCACGGCAGACCTTGTCACCGCCTGCGCATCGCGCCACGTCCGCGAGGTGGCGGCGAAGACCGCGCTCCTGCAGGCAGGAAGATCGATACCCGTCTTTGCGATGACCGACGCCGGGAGGGCGATCATCCTTGCGAAGGCAGGAGAGGCCGATCGCCCCCTCGTCATCCACGGCGCACACCTCCCGGTGGAGGGATCACGGTCTCCGGCACCCTTCCGCTGACGGTGAGCGAGGGTCCGGAGATATGGAGGGTCGGCTACCGGTCCGGGAGACACACATGGCCCAGGATATCGGAGAACTCCGCAAGGATGATGTCCGCTGCGATCTCCACCACCCCGCCCTGTCGCCAGTCCCCGTAGGCGGCAAACGCGGTCACCATGCCGAGGTGTCGCCCGGGCGCCATATCGCGCCCTGGACTATCCCCCACCATCATCGCCTCCTCCGGCGCCGCCTCGAGTTGCCTGAGGGCGTAGAGGAGGGAATCGGGCTCAGGTTTTCGCCTCCCTGAGACATCCGGCGTCACCACAACCTCGAAGAAGTCGATGAGCCCGGTCCTCGTGAGCCGCCGGTTGGCCTGGACCGATTCCGCATCGGTGGCGATAGCAAGCCCGATCCCGGCATTCTGCAGGCACCGGAGTGTCTCTTCCACACCAGGATACGGCTCGATGAGATCGAGTTTCACATCCTCGTAGATACGACAGCAGACCTCGAACGTTCCGGGCTGGTATGCACCGAGACCCTCAAGGTAGTCGCGTATGTTCTTGTGGTCTTCAAACCCGTGGGTTCCGTTGAGGAACTGCAGATAGAGTGCTTCAGGGTCGCCGGTCCCGAGATAGTCGACCACACGCCGGCACGCCTCCCGCTTCGCTGCCATGAAGTCAAAGAGGGTGTTATCCATATCGCAGATGACAGCCTCTACCTGCTGATATCGAGTGTTGAGAGTTGTCTGCATATCCGAAGATCCCTTGAGAAGTCACGATACTGTCCGCCGTCCTGGAAGCGCACCTTCAGCTCATCCAGGTTGTTGCCCTTCCCCCCGTACTCCCCGAAGATCGCGATGCCATTACACTGGATGAACCCGAAGACGACGGCCAGATTGAAGAGCAGCCTCCGGAACGCCGGCGGCATGCAGGATGTTACCTCCGCATTATACGGGCGGTCGAGGTAGAAGTATTCAAGCCCCTCAGCCGTGCAGAGGTCAGCCATGTAGATATCAGAGGTCAGGAGGACCGGGAGGGCGTATCGCTCCTCCTCGAACCTCCGGAGTGCCCGGACGATGTTTCGGTCGTTCTCCTCGGAGAGGTGCGAATGCGGGGCTGGCGATGGTATCGCCGCCGCCCGGTCACGTATGGCGCGGTATTCCTTCAATGCGAGGTACGCTGCTTTTCTGGATCGCTTTGTACGTTTGTTCTCCAGTTCCACGATGTAATCCCGGTGATCGGGGGCACACACCACCATCTCCTCTATCCTCTTTGCCCGGTATTTGCGGTTGATGGCGTAGGTGATCTCATCCCGGACGGTATCCACGATCAGGTAGGAAGCATGGCTGATCCCGGGGTTATTCGTAACAAAACAGTGGTAGAAGAGGTTTGTATCGAGCCCGAAGTAGACGGTCTTCGTCAGGTGTTCATATGACGTGAGCACCTCTCCGAAGGTGGCCTGGTTCGCATACCCGACGATGCCGCTTGCAAGCATGCACTCCTGGAGATCAGAGTAGGAGGGGAGCTCGCTGGCGATCGGCTCATACCCCGAGAGCCACCCCTGGAAGGTCTCCCTGGAAGCGGGCAGTTCGAGATGAAAGCCCATCCCCTCAGGGCGGGCGACCAGGATGTCTCCCTCATAGAGGGGGTACGAGACACGGATGTCATCAAAGCCGTTGATGAGAACTTGCAGCTCGTCCTCCCTGATGATAACGTCGTTCATACCGCCGTATCCTCCATGAGATCCCGGATCCTCTGGATCTGGTGTGGGATCATCATGTACGGCTTTGCAACGTCATCAAGGCTCTGCATGGCAAGGTAGTAGATATGCTGGATACGGATCCCGGCAAGCGATATGGCGATGAGCGCCCCGGCAACCGTGACCTTCCTTCCTGACGTGATATCGAACGCCACGCCATATCCCCGGGCAATGAGATCTTCGGCAAGTGACCTGATCACGGCCCCGGCCCTCACGAACTCCGTTCTGGGCAGGGCTTCGATCTCGATCGCAGGGGTGAACCCATACCCCTCAGAGATCATCAGGACCGCCCTGGAGGCGGTAGGCGCACCCTCTGTGTAAGGCTCTTCGGTGACGATAAAGACCCGTTCGGGGCGCAACCCCTTCTCCCGCAGGACTGCGTGGTAAGCGTTGACCAGCGCCCATGTCGAGCGCCCGAGGAGTGTTATGTAGGCATCATGGGATCCGGTTATCTCTGGATCTATCACTGTTCAAGACTCACCCCACTGCTATATAGGCTTTGTTGGACCGACTCTCCCGGGATCAGGGTATGGAGGTGATATTTTGAGCCGTACAGCTCACTCTCCACAACCCCTTTACTGGATGTTCACCCCTCAAGAAGATGTATCCGGTATCATGTGGATTTATAGCGGCATTTTGCGTTCAGGGTCTTTAAAATACGTCTTTAACACGGAGTAAACCAGAAAATCCTGCATAATATTTGGCAAATTTTTTATGAGGTGGTTCCCCATAGGAGTACAGGAGAGCGCAGAAATTTGCCCTGGAGAGATACGATCAATGAGTACCAGGAACGCGAGATCACAGATACCAGCTGATATCTGGGGGCTGGTGGACCCGGAGAGTCAGAGAAAGGCACGCCAGGATGCCATCGATGATGGGGACCTGATCGAGATCACACGGATGGGAAGGGACGCAGGTATCATCTACCCCCTCGCGATCTCGGCACGGGCAGCGCAGCATATGGTCCCGTTCCCGAACATGCCTCAGGAGATCGTCACCGAGAATTTATGGGATACCCTTCATGCATTCAGGGATAAAGCCAGCACGGTGACCGTTGAAGAATTTGAGTTTCAGGCAAGCCTCTACCAGAACGGTCTCGTCCCCATCATCACCTTCAAAGCCACCGTATCCCCCGGAGATGATGGCGAACCGGTCATCACCATCATGATGCCAGACGAGGATTGGGAGACGATCGGATGCGGCCACCATGGTGCGTGCGACACGATGCTCACCGTCGATGACGTGGCCTCGGCCCTGAACTTCACTCCCGGCCGGATCCGGGAGTTCATACGGGAGGAGCGGATCCCGGCGGTCAAATGCGGGGGATCCTGGCGGATCAAACGCTCAGAGCTTGAGAGGATCATGAACGAAGGGTTCTAGCCGGGACACCGCAAGAGCATATCGCTTTGCCGGTGGTGGTACACGTCTGCCGCCCGGGGGCGCGACACCACCTCGCTCCCGATCTCTGGAGGAGTGACCCTTCCTCTCCCGATCTCCGGGGGGAAACGGATCGTTCATATCGATCAAGGATAGATAGGGGTAGATATGCGAGCAAAGAGCAATTTTGGCAGGGGCTTTGTCATCAACCTGATGCTGCTCTCACGACACTTCGGCCTGCCCCCCGAGAAGGCCTTCTTCGGCGCCGCCGATCACCTCACCGACCTCATCGTCCCGGAGCAGTTCCGGGGGACCGAGATCGACGAACTCGTCGAAAACCTCCGAAAGAAGGTGATCTGGCACCAGCCGGGTATTATGGATAAGGAGGATGCGGCGGACATCCGCAGGGTCCTCAACCGGCTCGGGATCGCGATCGACGTACACCTGGGCATACCCGATCCCGATGCCGGAAAATACGACTGACTGGAGCACCCTCACCCTCTGTGCCCGGTGGTGATCGGCACCGCGCACAGAAACGCTCCAATCATCTGTATCTTCCCGCCCGGGGCCCGGCGCACGCACCCCTTCAGGGACCAACCCGCAGAGAGAGTTTACTGCATTGAGTACCGTCAAAAACGCCTTAAATTGAGAGATTATCGAAAGGCATACACTATAAGTGCCTATACAACCAATATAGACTGTGAGTTTTGCTGCGATTCAAGACGCCGCTCGTTTAGCGGAGGTCATAGATGACTGATACCTACAATGCTTCCCACATTACGGTACTTGAGGGCCTACGACCCGTGCGTGAACGTCCTGCCATGTACATCGGAAGCACGGAATCCCGGGGCCTGCACCACCTGATCTACGAGGTTGTGGATAACGCCGTAGACGAGGCTCTCGCCGGGTTCTGTGACCTGATACTGGTGACCATCAACCGGGACGGTTCAGTCACGGTAGAGGATAACGGGCGTGGCATCCCGGTCGATATCATGCCACATTATGGCAAGAGCGCTCTTGAGATCGTCCTCACGGTGCTCCACGCTGGCGGAAAGTTCGACAAGAATACCTACCAGGTCTCCGGGGGTCTGCACGGCGTCGGCGTCTCGGTGGTCAACGCACTCGCGGCCTGGCTTGATGCAACGGTCTTTCGGGACGGCAGCATCTACACGATGGGGTTCCGGCAGGGACAGGTTGCAAAGCCGCTCGTGGGCCGCCTGGAGTCTGAGCAGGAGATGCTGCTCCGGTATGAGGAGCGCTACGGCATACCACCCGGGTGGCCTCTGGACTACGAACGCCTCCAGGGCACCCGGATAACGTTCCAGCCTGACCGCACAATATTCGAGACGGTCGAGTTCGATTATGATATACTGGAGCACCGGCTCCGTGAGCTCGCCTACCTCAACAGCGGCCTTACGATCGATCTCCGGGACGAACGCACCGGCGACTCCGTCACATTCTGCTTCGAAGGCGGCATCAAGGAGTTTGTCGCCCGGATTGGCGAAGGGAAGGAGAAACTCCATGCTGATGTGATCTACTTCCAGAGGAGCGACCCCGAGAGCCTTGTCGAAGTCGATGTGGCCCTGCAGTATAACGACTCATACTCGGAGATGGTCCACACCTACGTCAACAGCGTGAATACCCGGGAGGGCGGCACCCACCTTGAGGGATTCCGGAGCGCCATCACCCGTGCCATCAACAGCGCCGCCCGCAGGAATAACCTCCTCAAGAATACTGACACCCAGATCCGGGGCGAAGATGCCCGGGAAGGACTTGCTGCCGTTGTCAGCACCCGGGTCGCCGAACCGCAGTTTGAGGGGCAGACAAAGACGCGCCTTGGGAACAGCAATGTCCGGGGCATCGTTGATTCACTCGTCTACTCATCGCTCATGGAGTACTTCGAGGAGCATCCAAGGACCCTCCAGGTGATCGTGGATAAAGCGATGGCAGCGGCACGGGCGCGGGAAGCCGCCCGGAAAGCGCGTGAGCTCGCCCGCCGGAAGAGCACGCTCGAGGCGATCGGGCTACCCGGGAAGCTCGCAGACTGCCAGGAACGCGATCCGGCAAAGAGCGAACTCTATATCGTGGAAGGAGATTCAGCGGGCGGTTCCGCAAAGCAGGGTCGGGACCGGAAGTTCCAGGCCATCCTCCCCCTGCGGGGAAAGATCCTGAACGTCGAGAAGGCGTCGGAGCACAGGATCCTGAAGAACGCCGAGATCCAGGCGCTGGTATCGGCGATCGGCACCGGGATCGGTGACAGCTTTGATATCGAACGGGCCCGGTATCACCGGATCATACTGATGACCGATGCGGATGTGGATGGTGCACATATCCGGACGCTCCTCCTCACATTCTTCTACCGCTACATGATGGAATTGGTCGAGAACGGCTACATCTACATAGCCCAGCCCCCCCTCTACCGGGTTGCAAAAGGCAGGCGGGAGCGTTACGCCTACCGGGAGGAGGAGATGCGGGATATCGTCGAAGAGTGGGGCGAGAAGGGCGTCACGATCCAGCGTTACAAGGGTCTTGGTGAGATGAACGCCGATCAGCTCTGGAACACCACGATGGACCCGGAGAACCGGGTGCTCAAGCAGGTGCTGATCGAGGATGCTGTCTATGCCAACGAGATATTCGAGAAGCTGATGGGGGAGAGTGTGGATGCCCGGAGGGACTTCATCCGCCGGCACGCAAAGGAGGTGATCAACCTTGACGTCTAAGGGAGTCATCCCGATCAACATCGAAGAGGAGATGAAGTCATGCTACATCGATTACGCGATGAGCGTGATCATCGGTCGCGCCATCCCTGACGTGAGAGACGGCTTAAAACCGGTCCACCGGCGCACCCTCTACGCCATGTGGGAGATGGGCAACGCGAGCGATAAGCCCCATAAGAAGAGTGCCCGTGTTGTCGGAGACGTGATGGGGAAGTATCATCCCCACGGCGACTCAGCCATCTACGATACGCTGGTGAAGATGGCGCAGCCCTTCACCTACCGCTACATGCTGGTGGACGGTCAGGGGAACTTCGGGTCAATCGATGGAGATTCCGCCGCGGCGATGCGGTATACCGAGGCGAGGCTCACGAAGTTTTCGGAAGAGATCCTGGCTGATATCAACAAGGAGACCGTTGACTTCTCTCCCAACTTCGATGAATCACTTCAGGAGCCGACCGTCCTCCCGGCACGGGTCCCAAACCTCCTCGTGAACGGGTCGAGCGGGATTGCGGTGGGTATGGCAACGAATATGCCACCCCACAACCTCAGGGAGGTCTGCGAGGCGATCTGCTGCACCATCGATGATCCTGGGATATCCACGGAAG
>MTBK01107692.1_pt1 | contig 12124 bp, 17 predicted proteins | sample 1535981 | NCBI WGS metagenome assembly MTBK01 (sample SAMN06109225, study PRJNA356200) | anaerobic digester metagenome | isolation source: biogas reactors fed with pig manure or primary and secondary sludge | place: Spain | collected 2016-06-30 | reverse complement strand
TCTGTCGAGGAAAGAAAGAAGGCACTTCAGGAAGCGATCAGATTAGAGGAGGTCCTTCTTGCTGATCAAAAAAGGAGAGCAAAGGCCCGACTTGATTTAGAAATTGAAACACTTGCAGGAATAACCGGTCTGACATCACAGGAAATTTATCAGTTTATACGAATGACAGATGCACAGCAACAAAATGTTTCTGATCGAATGAAGTTTGTTAGAAATACTCACGAGAAGGAACTTTTTGAGCTGGAAGCGCACTATGCTAAATGGATTGATATAGATACAAACTTTTTCATAAAACAAAGAAGGAACATTTCCCGACTTTCAGGCTTTATGCTCGAAGAGGTAAAGCTAATGAAGGATGAACAGAAGAAAATCCTTGAAGAATATTTTGACCCTTTTCACGAAGCAGTTAATGAAGAACTGAAAAGATTAACTACCATTGAAGGGATCCGGCTGAAAGAGTTACAGGTAAATGAAGATTTTTATAGAAAACAGGAAGAGTTGATCAAAGAGCGTGTCAGATTGGCGAAGTGGGAAACAGATCAGATCATACTGAATCAGCAGTTAAAAGAACAGGCAGCAATAAGTAGCTTGAGTTCTATCTCTTCGATTTTCGGACAACAGACACAGATGGGGAAAGCGTTTGCAGTGTCAGCAGCGACTATGGATACATACGCAGCAGCAAATAAAGCACTTAATGATCCTACAATCCCCTCGACTGCGGCTCGCATTGCAATGATGGCATCGGTTATACTGAGAGGGTTGGCGAATGTTAAGCAGATTATGTCCGTTAAAATGGGTGGGGGAATGCCAAAAAAAAGCGCAGGGCCATTGACATCCTCGCCGGCCACAAAGCGCTTTCAGGCTCCCGTTATGGCAGGAACAACGGCTGGCATACAGAAGCAGGCAATGACGACTCAACAGCTGACTGCGGATGATATAGTTGCGGCGCTCAGCAAGATGCCGGCTCCTGTGGTTTCGGTTGAGGAGATACAGGCAAAGACGGCAAGTAAGACAAGGGTTGAAACCAAGGCAAGAATATAAGATTATGATTGATTACATTCCAGAAAAACTCGAAGATCCCACGGTGTTGAATATTCTTTCAGCATGGATCAATAATGAACGTGTGCTGGCTGATATTATTCATCGGTTTAAGTTAAACACTGATATTGCGCTTGAGTTTGGCGTCGAGGGGGGATTCTCGACAACAGCACTTGCGTATTACTTCAAGGCGGTTATCGGTGTGGATATTTTCAAGGACGGTGATCCGCTCCTCTCGTACGAGGCGGTCAGGGAAGGCTTGCGGGCATGGCCAAATATAACGCTTTTAAAAAGTAGCTACCAGAGGTTCATTGCGGAGGCTGATGATTCGAGGTATGATATGATTCATGTTGATGTCGGGTTCGAAACCCACGAATATATTCTGACGTATGAGTGTGGGGTGTGGTCAGTCCAGCACTCCGATTGTGTTATATTTCATGACACCCTTTCATTTCCGGCGGTTGAGCAGGTGTGCCGAGATCTGGCCTCGAAGTATGGAATGACATTTTACAATTACAAAGAACCTGTAGGGCCAGTTGGTATTCATTGCGGACTTGGGATACTTGTACGATGACATTGTTTGAATACATAAATAGAAATTACGAAAGGCTCAAAAAAGACATTCGGATAGGTCTGATTGATCCATCATTGCTTAAACACTATGAGATTATTTGTCGGTATGACCAGTATAAAAAACAGGGATTTGAAACAACAAAGGCCGTCCGGTTTACCGGGTATGATTTCAACATATCCGCTCGGTGGGTTTATAAGATACTTGAAAAGATGACAACTCAATTACCTGAAAAAATATGATTGCATTAATTACTCCGACCGGCAGACGGAAGGAACAGATAGAAAATTGTGAGCGATGGATGAGAAACCAAACATACATCGGTGATATTTTGTGGTGTGTCGTGGATGATTGTTATCCGTCAACAATTATGTCGCTTGGCGAGGGGTTCGGGGCTAACTGGAATATCATTAAGCTATTTCCGGAACCGAAATGGCGGTCAGGGCAAATAACGCAAGGCCGAAACATTCGTTGTGCGCTCGACACAATAGAACAATATCCGGAAGTGAAAGCAATATTTATCATCGAAGATGATGATTACTATAAGCCGGTTTATCTGGAAGCAATGATTGACCGGATGGGCGAGTATGATGTTGTCGGTGAGAAATTTACTATTTACTACAACGTCCTTTCACGAACACACTTCAGGAATAGGAATGACAGCCACGCAAGCCTTTTTCAAATGGCCTTCACTCCCCGGGTTGCTGAATTATTTCGAGAGCAATTGAATGAACGATTTATTGACATGGCTTTTTTTGATAAACTCTATAAAAACGGGATGCATGACAGGATAAATCTGTTTCAGGGTGAGGATTTTGCTATTGGAATCAAAGGAATGCGGGGGCGTCAGGGCATCGGAGCTGGTCATGGCAGGCACATTAGGGGGATAAATGATTCTGAATTAAAATATTTAACAAAAAAAATTGGTGATGATGCGAGTTACTATGAGCGATGTTACATTCATTACGGTAGTTCACGAGACAAAAGACCTGATAAAACGGGCATACGAAAGCATCCGGGTATTTCATCCGGACGAAAAGATGATAATCGTCGATGGTTCGAACCGTGGAAGTGATTGTCAGCGGTATGTATCCAGTCTTTTGTCTGACAATACGGAAGTTCATGCTCTTGGCTATAATATCGGTCACGGCAGGGGGATGCACTTTGCACTCGAGAGAACAAAGACACGATTTGCTGTTATTTTCGACAGCGATATTGTCATGTTGAAATCACCGGTTGTGGAGATGTTGAAAATGTTCACATCGCAAACTTACGGGGTCGGGTATCTTGAAAAAACCGCTTATGACGGGTATGAATACGGATCAAAGCCGGCGCACCGGGGGAAACCTTTTATGATGATGCTTCACCCGTTTTTTCAGATGCTTCAGGTTAAAAAGTATTTTGAATTTCACCGGTACGTTCATCACGGGGCGCCTTGCTATAAGGCCGCATTGGATATTCACAAAAAGGGGTTGACGGATAGTCTGATAAAAGAATTCCCCGGGCTACATCATACTTCCGGTAGGGGATGGAACTGGGAGGGGAAACCTTCTAAGTATATTCAACACGACACGGCAGGTACAAGGAATGATCGTCGGCGCCGGGGGTTGCCAGAAATTGTTCAAGGTTGGGAAGTAGATAAACCACTGTACAGGAACGTAACTAAGGAGAGCGGAAAGACATTATTTGAACCATGGAAAAAATAGCTGTTCTTGGTATTGGGCCATCTTTGCATTTATTTGATCCGCAGGAGTACGGCTTGATTATTGGTGTTAATGATATTTGGCGCTTTGTGGAAACAGAAATTGTCGTTTGTCTGGATCACGCAATCCGGTTCAGCCTGAAAAGGCTCCGTGTGATTGAAGCCTGTCAGCCAAAGGCTTTCTATTCACAAATAGAGTCATGGAATAAAAAACGGGGGTTTGAAAAAATAGAACTATACTCTCAGTATCCTGACGAAAGGGTCAATTTGTCGGGTGGGAAGTATGAGAAAAGTTACTGTTCCCCATTTGTTGCCTGTCAAATAGCTTTCAGGGAATACAAAGCAAAAGAGATTCATCTCTATGGCGTGGACATGACGAATCATCCCCACCTAACAGGGGTGATGCTCCCCCGGATTGTTCGACATTTCAAAAACCTTCAGTCAGCACTCCGTCCGTATGGCAGTAAAATAATAGTTCACGGCGACGGAATCCTTCAGGGTCTGTGAACAGATAGGTTCAGCGAAATCACAACTAAAGTTATTTCTAAAGCATATCTTTGAAAAAAAAGATTATGCCAACAAAGCCGACATGTTATGTATGGGATCAGCTTCTTGCAAGTATCATTGCGACGGCTGCATCAGGAAAAGAAAATGATACAATGGCCCTGTATCTTTACGGGCTTGCCGAAACTGCAAAGAAGCTATGAAGACCGTTTTAAAAATTTACGGAGATATCGGGCAGGATGATCCTTTTATGGAAATGTTCGGAGAAACTACGAATATATCCGCAAAAAAGGTATCTGATTTTCTCGACGAGAACCCGGAGGCCACAGAAATAACTGTCAGAATCAATTCGAGAGGTGGCGATGTGCAGGAGGGCTGGGCGATACATGATCTGCTTGCCAATTCCGGCAAAAAAATAACCACAGTAGGAGAAGGGAAAGTTTATAGCATTGCAACCATTATTTTCTTGGTAGGAAGCGAAAGAGAGATGATGAAGAATGCCGATGGTGTGATTCATAATCCTTTCATACCTCCTTACACTTTGGCGGACAAGTATGAATCTGACGATCTGGAAAAACTTGCAGAAGAACTTCGGCAGGAAGAGGAGAAAATTCTTGACTATTATGTTGAACGAACAGGCAGCTCAAGGGAAAAACTTGAAGAGTATATGAATGAAGATACTAAGTTATCTGCTGAAGATATGCTCACTCTTGGATTTGCTACAAAAATATTGGAGCCTGTGATGGCTTATTGTTATGTTTTACCAAAAAATAAAAAAATGGAAGACAAAAAGTTTTTTGACAAATTGAATCAGGCTCTTGACCGGACAGTTGACAAACTTAAAAACTTGTCACGACTTGCTCCGGAGCAGCAGATTCTTGCTGACGCTGACGGGAATGAAATAGTTCTTGACAAAAGCGAAGGCGAGATTGCTGTAGGAGATAAAGCATCTCCGGACGGTACGTTTATGATCGACGGGAAAACTGTTGTAATCGCCGCAGGTGTGGTTGAAAGTATTACAGCAGAGAAAACAGAACTCGATCTGGCACAGGAACGAATCACCGAACTGGAAGCTGAAGTGGAAAGTCTGAAAAACGAGGCGCAAGCAGTTGAAAACTCACGTGAGGAATTACAGCGGGCCACGGCCGAGGCCAAGGCTCTGCATGATGAGTTGTCGGCTTTGCGTAACTCGTGGGTTCCGGCTGCGAGAGCAAAAAGAACAACTGTCGTTGATGACGGAGGTGTCGACTTCGACAAGTTAAAGGAAATACGAACTAAAAAAAGTGAATAGATTATGGCATCACCTTTTCTTCCGAGTGTGTCGTCTCCTTCTTTTGGGAGAGCGATAAATCTCGAAAGTCTGTCATTTAGTGCCGATGAACTTCGCGGATTAAATGAACTGATTGTAAAAGCAATTTTGGAATCTCCCACTATCGACACGTTTGCCACATTACACCGTGGTATAAAAAACGATGCCGAGATTGGACTGATTCCCGGAAAGTATGAACTTGTAGGGCTGCCGAGGCAGGGTTGTGATCCGCTTCCGCACGCTTACGAACTGGTAGCAGAAATGAAAAAATGGCAGCCTCGCTGGCTCGAAGTCATTCTTGATATCTGTATTACCGAAATGGAGGAGTCTTTTTTGAAGATTGCTCTTGCCTGTGGAATTGATGTTTTTGATCTTACAAAAACACAGATTGCCGACTGGATTCTCGACAGGATGATTCCGGCTATAAATGATATGATTTTCCGCTATGCATGGTTCGGTGATACAGACGCAGCGAATATCGCAGGCGGGGGGAATATCACAAATGGCATTCATGTTGAGTTTTTCAACGTACTTGATGGATTCTTCAAGCAGCTGGCTGAAATAACAGCCAAAAGTCCGGAGAGGGCAACAGAGATCCCGGGTAACTCGGAGTCAACCTATGCTGATCAGCGTGCTGTAACGGCTGTTGATGTTGCAGCTGCGGTTAATGACCTGATTGATTCAGCTCTTCCCGAGCTGGCAATACAGCCTGACCGGATGCTGATTGTATCTCAGAGTGTTTTCCAAAAGCTCCGCAGATACCTCCAGGGGGTAGGTACTGTTTTTCAGGACTACAAACTGATGGTTAACGGTATCGAGCTGGCCAACTGGGATGGAATCCCGCTTTATTCTTTTCCGATGTGGGACAGGATGATTCAGAAATACCAGAATAACGGTACGAAATGGAACTATCCTCACAGGGTTCTTTACACCTGTAAGTCAAATCTGGCTATCGGGATGACCTGTACGAGCCTTTTTGATAAGGTTGATGTGTTTTACGATCGCAGAAGCCGCTACAACAGGCTTGAAGCAGCCGATGCTTTCGATATGAAAATACTTGACGACCGCCTTGTTCAGGTTGGTAATTGAAAGGAGGGAAAAATGAGTCTTGGTTGCAGAGAAATTGCGAACTGTATATTAAAGAACTGTTCTAATCTCGTTCCCGGGATAAAGGACAGGGCGTACTTTATCAATTATGATGACATTGATAAAGATCAATGCACGTTCCATAATGAAAACTCCCTCCTGCTTACCAGTCTGGTTTTAAAAACCGCCTCGCCTCCGCTTTATGCTTATTGCGTAGATGGCTACAACTTTTCAAACGAACACACGGTTGAACTTGTAAAAAAGACCTATCAGAAAGTATGGGATCATAATTTTATCTTCAGGATATTTGATAATACTCCCGAGGTGAAAAAATGGATTCAGGATGCTGTTGATAGTCGCTTTGTTGTTGTGATCGAGAATAACTACAATAAGGAGGGGGAGGGTCGAACGGTTTTTGAGGTACTTGGCTGGGACAGGGGATTGGAACTAAATGCTGCCGAGCGGAATGTCACGGATGATGAGATGCTCGGGGGTTGGGTTTTAACGGCTGGATGCAGTGATAATATTAAAGAGTCGCTTCCTCCGCTTACACTTTTTGCATCATCGTTGAATGATACCAGGAGCCTTCTTGAGAGTCTGCTGGCGCCGTGTTGCGATGGAGAAGACTAAGTCATGATTACTTGGGTTAGTGATTTTGTGAATAATCCGGCTTCCCGGACAGCTGAACGAAAGCAAGAAATTGCAAAAGTTTATAGAGAGTTGTTCGGGAAGGGATTTTCATTGCGCTGTGGTAGTTGTTACGTCAGCGCTTTATTGAAAATATTAAATGCAAAACAAATGAAGGGATGTGATTACAAGTTGAAAAAAGGAGTGATGCGACAGGGGTTCGGACTTCCGATGCTGTGTTCGTGGAATCTTACAAACGAACTGGCTGAGAAATACCTTGCCCAGTCACCTTCTGTGAAGGAGTTGTTTGAAATTATTCCTGAGAAAAAAAAGGCTGTGAAAGCAGATAAAGAATCTGTAAGTAAAACAGAAGAAAAGGAGCTTACAAAGAAAGTTACAAAGAAGGAGCCTACAAAGAAATCTGTAAAAAAGGAGCCAAAAAAAATTATTGATCCGGCCGACATTATTGGCGAGGCGTTAAAGGAAACAAAGAATGAATAATGAGAGTCTCAGCAGCAAAAACCTCTCCTCGTGTCGAACGGAATCATTACCTGAACTACATTGATATTAAAGCGTATGGAAAAGGTAATGATTATCCTCAGAAAATACTCGACATTGTTGCCGGCTCCGGAACCGGTAAATCCTGCTTTGACCTATATGTAAAATTTATTATCGGTGGCGGTTTCGAAAACGGAACGGAAGTCATCAATCAGAAAAACGAAAGATTAAATTCATTACTTTCTAAATGTGCTAAAGATTTAAGAGCTTTTGGGGGGTTTGCTTTGCTTTTAAAGTATAATTTTAAAGGTACAGTCAACGAGATCTACAATATTCCTTTTGAACATTGCCGGCTTGAAGTTGACAAACAAAGCAATTTCACAGGACGTGTCGCTGTTCATCCTGATTGGACCAAGGAAACCGGGCGGGTATTTAGGAAATCTGACATCACTTTTATAAATGGGTTTTCACCGGATACTGTTCAGGATGAAATTTCCCTTGCAGGTGGGCCGACTGAATATGTTGGACAAATCTATTATTTTACAGAGGATGGCGACTGGGAGTATCCGACATGTCCTTTTGATGCTGTCGTAACGGATATGCTTACAGAGGAATCTGTATCGACTGTTAAACACAGGAATGCAAAGTATAATTTCCTTCCTGCGGGGATTCTTATAAGAAAAGGGATTCAGCCTCGCACTTTGGATGACGGCAGGATTGATCCGAATGACCGTTATAATGCCGAGATGGAGTATTCCGCAAACGAAATCAAACGCATGCAGGGTGATTCAAATGCTTCAAAGATCTGGGTTGTTGATATTGACGCAGATGAAGACAAGCCGGAATTTGTTCCTTTCGAGGGCAAGAACTATGATAAGCAGTACGAATTGACCGAACAAACGGTTCAGGATAATATCAGCCGTATGTTTCGTATTCCTCCAATTTTAAGAGGTGTAGATGTGGGGGCCGGGTTTGGCGCCGAACTCATAGAGAATGCCTACAACTACATGAACAGTGTTGTCGAAGGCGAAAGAAATATGATTGAAACAGCCTTTTTGGATGTATTTGAGAATTTTGTAACCAGCTTTGCGGATTTCACAATCATTCCGCTTGTATATATAACAAAAAGTAGCAATGAAACCTCTGGTGACTAAAGAAGATCTTGATGAGTATAAATACATCGCTGATTCTGTCAAGAACCGGCAGACGTGGGAGCAGATGGTCAATGAGGCTGTTTTGCTGGATGTAAAAAATTGGCTCGGTGAATCGCTTCTTGCCGAGATTGTTGAACAGAATGAAAAGATTCCGACTGAGTTTTCTGCGGCGAACGAAAAACTTCTTTCTGGTGGCCGGTATGAGTACAATAAAAGGACATATATGTTTCAGGGCCTGAAAGCAGCTATTATTTACTATGCTTTCGCACGCTTCACAAACCGGATGCAGGTAAACTACACGGCTTTGGGATTGGTTATCAAGGAAAGTGATTATTCGAATCCCGTGTCGGATAAAACCGTCCAGCGATTGGTTACTGAGGCTAAGCTGACGGCTGATGCAATACGGGACGAAATATCGCTGTTTTTAAACAGAAATTGCAGAGATTATCCACTGTGGCGCACACGTTTTGTGGGCGATCACAGAACACGAACATTTAAAGTATTGGGGGAATAATGGACTACATGAGAAAAAGTATCGTTGTCATGGAGAAACTCATTGACCTGACAAGTGAAGACTACGAAGACAAGGCAGGTTTTTTTATTCGTTCAGCGGACGGGGGTGATATAAAATACCTTCCTGTCCTGAATGATGAACCGATCACGAAAACCATTGAGGGATCAGCAATTTTTTTTGATCCTGTTCTTGTGAAGAAAATTTTCAAAGACGGAACAACGGCAACAAATATTTATGTCGGTTATGGTGTGTGATGGTCATGAAAAAATAAGGATTCAGCGAGGTGTTCCCCTGTCGGTTGATATAGAAGTGTTCAGCGATGAGGAATTGAGAACACCTATGGATTTGGCAGGGAAGACAATTTTCATTTCTGTCAAGCGACTGAATGACTTTTCCGAAACAGACGATAATGCTGTTATCAGTAGTGTGATAAATGTTCATAAAAACGAAGCAGCCGGAATAACTACATGGCAACTGACTGAGGAAGAAACCTTGGTTCCCTTTGGCCGCTATAAGGCTGACGTGAGGGCCTACACCAATGCCACGGAATTTGTAAACAGCCGGACTTTTTATGTTTGTATTTGCTCAGCAGTAACAAGAAGGAAGGGATGAATATTGGATTGGATATAAGAGTTGGCAAAAGGCATAAAAAAGGTTCTGCTTCGGCATTTGACACCGACGTCCAAAACTGGCTGGACCTTATCACAGATAAGCCTTCAGCCATACAGAATGATTACGTTAACACGATGATCAAGGATATGAAAGAGGGTTTAGGCGTTGAAAGAATGTCAGACTGGGCAGATGTGTTTTATCACTTAGCTGCAGAAACAGCTGAAGCATCACTGAAAAATCTTGCTAAAGATGCTCATCATGCTGTGGCGGTGAACGGTCCGGTTCATACACCTTTTGAAGGCTGGCAGGGAGATGGGATAAGCGCATATATTGATACAAACTACAATACTTATTCTGATGCAGACAATTATAAACTTAATAGTGTAGCTGTTGGAATATATATGAGAAAATCACCGACGGGAACATTTCAATATGAGGTTAGCGCACGGAGTGCTTCAGCCTCAACAACAATGCGGGTAAACACATCTGCTACATATACAAGGTTTGGTATCAATGCAGTAGATATAAATCTTAACAGGATCACTACTTATGGTACAAAATTAGGGTTGTACGTGTCAAACAGAACTACATCAACTGAGGTTAGTATTTCCAGAAATAAAGAATCGTTTCAAGTGTTTGATTCTAATTCTATAGATCTTCCTGATGTAAATTTTAAAATATTGGGTGAAGGAGGAAGTTATTCTCATGATGGGCAGGCATCATTATTTTTTGCATCAGGGGGAGTAATAGAAAATGAAAGAGACGTTGTTTATGACTCTTTCCAGGAACTAATGACTAAAAACAACAAAGAAGTATGAGGAATTATATCATAATATCAAAAAAACAAGCTGATAAAGTCAGGGGCAGGCATGGGAAATACAGCGCATTAGAACCAGTTGAATTTCCGGATGGCAGATATGGTATTCCGGCAAGATTGATTAATAACCCTGAATTTGCGGATATTAAAAAGACATTGGAAGAATATGCAAAAGGTGAAGTTCAGGAAATAAAAGACCTGAGAATAAAGAGGGAGAATATTGAAATAGAAACAGGGGTTCCTTATCTATATAAAGACTATGTGATACAGTCGGATAAAGATTACTGGACCGGACCCGACCAGATGGAGGAAACTGTACGAATGGATGGGATGTCTGTGGATGAATGGTTAAAAGTAAATCCAAAAGCCAGTAGGGATGATCTTATAAAACTTGAAATGTATGAAGAATCAGATATTGAAGCAGGGAAATATTATCTATCGCAGGATTACTGGGTAGTGTTAGCAAAGACAACGGAAAGAATATCACTTGAAGGAGTGGATAAGCTATCTGAACTATCTGATAAATTCGAGATACGAAAGGATATCAGGACTGAAGTTGATAAATTGATTGATGAAAGAATAGCTTTGGAGAAAGAGAAAGAACCGGTTAAGGAGCCTGAAGATGAAATTGAAGAACCGGTTGTTAAGCCTCGGAGCATGATGGCTCCAATGGCAGTTAAAGAAGTTCCAGAGGTGGTTGAAGAAGTAGTAATACCGGTTGAGGAACCGTTAAGGCAGGGATTCTTCAAGAGGTTGTGGAATAGGGTGAAGAAAATATTCAGAAAATGAGTATCCTTATAGGCATATCAAGACAAAAGTTACGTGTATATCTACCTGAAGTTTCGGGGCAGTATGATTATTATTCGGATGGAACGGCTATATGGAGAAAGGGAATCAGGGAGGGGCGGTTTTGTATTGATAAAGCCATTACACCTTTAGGGTTTGATGGAGTTATGAACACAGATTGGGTTGCAGTAAAAATACTATTATGAAACAATATGATTATTATCAGGCAGACGGTTCACTTTGGAGGTGCGGAGTGAGGGGCGGTGATTTTGTATTTGACAAGGCACTCACACAAACCGGTTTTGACGGAACAGAAGGAGTTGATTGGATTGTTATTGAAATATTACAGGCATGAAGAAGATACTATTTACATTTATCGGATTACTGGCTGCTCTTGTTTCTTACGGGCAGCTTACCTATAACAGGACTACGAACACATTAATTATTCAGGGGGATGTTGCGTCGAAACTATCGTTACGGGGGAACACGGGAACAATCACTCTTCAAACGCAGGAAACAGCGACCGGAACTCTTTATTTCCCTTCCGTTGTGGGTTCGGCAACGCTTATGGTAAATCCTATGACTTCTCAGGGTGATTTAATTTATGGAGGGGCTTCTGGTGTACCTACTCGATTGGCAAGGGGAACAGATGGGTATGTTTTAACTCTCTCAGGGGGCGTACCAATATGGGCTACTCCTCCCGCAGGGGGAAACGGAGGGTCGATGACTTGGCCGATAAATGAGGGGATTCCAATATATTCAGGTTCTCACAGTTGGAGTGCTTCTATTGCAGATAATTCAACTTATTGGAACACCGCATATAGCTGGGGCGATCATTCTTTAGCAGGTTATATCAATAGCATAACAGCTACTTCAATAGCAGAGGGAGTTCTGGATAATGCAATT
>MTBK01068291.1_pt1 | contig 12128 bp, 13 predicted proteins | sample 1535981 | NCBI WGS metagenome assembly MTBK01 (sample SAMN06109225, study PRJNA356200) | anaerobic digester metagenome | isolation source: biogas reactors fed with pig manure or primary and secondary sludge | place: Spain | collected 2016-06-30 | reverse complement strand
TAATTAAAGAACTTCCCGATGGCACACGTGATATTACTATCAATAAATCCTTTACTAATTCTTAATATTTTATTAATTTCATAACCTTTATATTAGAGTTTTAACAAACTGTAAAAAACAAGCATGTCCGGAATAGAAAGACATACATCATATTTTGCAATAAGACAAACACAAATTATCCCGCGTGAAGAAATGCTGGAAACAAAAAGGCACAGGTGTTCTGTTACTATTGGTCTTCCTTTGGAGCTCAACAAATCTGAAAATCGCATTGCATTAACACCGCAAGGGGTTGAATTACTAACAGAAAACGGGCACAAGGTAATTATTGAAAGTGGTGCAGGCACTAATGCTAATTACTTTGACAAAGATTTTTCAGAAGCAGGTGCAATAATTGCAAAATCGAAAGAGGAAGTATATAAAAGTGATGTTATCCTAAAAATATCACCTCCTACCCGTAAGGAAACAGCCCTTATGAAACCCGCACAGTTATTGCTGTCCTTTCTTTATGCCACACAACAAACAAAAGAGTCAATTCATGATCTCATAAACAAAAGGATTAATGCAATAGCTTATGAGTTTTTAAAGGACGAAAGTGGTTGTTATCCTGTTATCCAAAGTATGAGTGAAATTGAAGGATATGCTGCTATCACAACAGCTTCTGAATATTTAAGTAAAGCCCATGGGGGTAAAGGAGTATTATTAGGTGGAATTACCGGAATTTCACCAGCTGAAGTAGTGGTTATAGGAGCAGGAACAGCCGGTGAATTTGCTACAAAAGCAGCACTTGGCTTAGGCTGCCAAGTAAAGGTATTTGATAATTCCCACCAAAACCTCAGAGAATTGGAAAGAAACGTAGGACAAAGACTTTTCACTTCAATATTACATCCCAAAGTATTGTCCAAAGCTCTTAAATCTGCTGATGCTGTTGTTGCAAGTTTAAGATGCTATGATGTTAACCATGGTTTTTATATTACAAACGATCAGGTAAATCAAATGAAACCCGGCTCAGTGATTGTTGATCTAAGTATAGGAAATGGTGGTTGTTTTGAAACCTATAGTTCCGGATCTGATATGCATCCCTTTATAAATGAAAAAGGAATTATTTATTATTCAGTTCCTAATATTGCTTCGAGAGTTGCACGCACAGCATCCATTGCTTTAAGCAATATTTTTGTGCCTGTTTTAATGCGTCTCGCAGAAGCCGGAGGTGTACAACAATTAATAAAATCCAATACAGGAATAAGCAATGGAACTTACATCTTTAAAGGTATTCTTACCAATAGCCACCTTGGCAGGCAACTTGATATTCCATATAAAGATATAGGTTTGTTATTGGCAGCATTTTAAATTATACAGCTTCCACCCCTTTAATTTCAGGTACTATACTTTTAATTACCGATTCCACACCATTTCTCAATGTCTGTTCACTCATAGGACATCCTTCACATGCGCCTTGAAGCTGAACTTTAACTATCATATCATCAGTTAACTCTACAATGGCAATATCTCCACCATCAGCTTGAAGATAAGGCCTTATTCCTTCCAAAGCTTCTTGCACCCTGGTCATTACACTTTTTTTCTCCATTTCATTTTTTTTAATAAACTTAGGTTAATTTTTAAATTTTATATACTTATAAAATTATCATCGTGTTACTTCCACTATTCTGGTAGGTGGTAAATCTTTATTACGCTTGTCAATAGCATCAGTTACAGCCTTTGCAAGATCAGCAAAGGCGCGACCTGTAATACTCTCCTCATTCAATGAAGTGGGGCGTCCTTGATCTCCTCCTTCACAAATACCTTGCACAATAGGGATTTGCCCTAACAAGGGTATATTAAGTCTTTCGGCTAATTGCTTACAACCATCCCTGCCAAAAATATAATATTTATGCTCTGGCAGTTCTGCAGGCGTAAACCAAGCCATATTTTCAACCAAACCCAATACAGGTACATTTATTTTCTGTCCTTCAAACATACTTATTCCTTTTCTTGCATCAGCCAAAGCAATCTCTTGAGGTGTACTAACCACAATAGCTCCGGTTAATGGAACTGTCTGTACCAATGTAAGATGGATATCACTGGTTCCCGGTGGAAGATCAACCAACAGATAATCAAGATCACCCCATAATCCATCATTAATCAATTGTCTTAATGCATTGGTTGCCATTGCCCCACGCCATACAAGGGCATCATCGGGATCAACAAAATACCCTATACTTAAAAGCTTAACCTTATATTTTTCAACCGGAACTATCCAATCTTTTCCATCAATTTTCTTTAATACCGGTCTTGATTCTTCGGTATTAAACATTTTTGGTATTGAAGGTCCAAAAATATCAGCATCCAACAAACCAACACTATATCCTTGTCGTGCCAAAGTAACAGCCAAATTACTTGTTACTGTTGATTTACCAACTCCCCCTTTTCCTGATGCTACAGCAACAATATTTTTAACTCCGGGCAATACAGGTACAGGCTCTTGTACAACCCTGGGCTTCAATTTTACATAAATATTTCCTTCTATTTCAGCATCCTCTCCAACATATGTTTTGATAGCCTGAACACATGCTTTTTTCAAAGCTCCAATCATTGGATCATTGGCACGATCAAACAACAAAGAAAAACTAATACGTTTTCCATCAATACTAATATCATCTTCTACCATCTCCAACGAAACAATATCTTTGCCTTTTCCGGGATGTACAACGTGACGCAATGCATCAATTATTAATTGAGGATAATATGCCATAATAGTCTAATTTAAAGCTAAAAAATTTACTGTAAAATTAAGAAAAAAATACGACTCTTTATCCCTGATTCAACAACATTTATATTATCCCAAATTACTCGGTAGAAGAGACATTTATAAATAATTAAATGCTCTTTTGGCATTTCTTAAAATGATTTTCCTTGGATTTATTCTTTGCTCAAATCAAAATAAGTCTTTGCATAATCCCATACCTTTAAGTTACTTACAGAATATCTGTCTGTTTCAAACTCGCCATCCCAAGGAGTCGCTACTCTGAAATTACCTGAAGTGTTATCTGTTCCCCAATCATTGTAAGTGTCATTTACAGCCATTTTAACCCCATTTACATAAGTCCTCATGTATTCAGAAGTACCATCAATACCGGTTCTATCCCAAACGCATGCAATATGTATGGGCGTATTTAAAAATGGGTCAAACTCTGTTAAACTAGCACTTCTGCTATTCCCATTAAATTGTAAAACAAAATCAAACAAACTATCTTCATTATGCCATGCGAATGACATCACATTATGTGACCAAAAATTAACATTTATAAAGCCGTACACACCATAAGAAAATGGTATAGGCTTATAATAAAATATTACCCACATCTCTACACAACCTTTTTCAGGGTTAACTACTGTTGTTGGAAAGTCAACTCCACTTTCCGCATAACCACTATTAGGTGTTAGCCCTTGACCAAACTTCACAGTATTATTAAAATTAACATCACCAACAATAGTTCCATTTGGTCCGATTTCGCTATTTTCCACTTCTTCTATAGATCCCATTTTATTCCATAGAACCAAACCTTTTGTGCCTTGCAACCCAGTTTCCAATATTTCAATACGCTCAATTAGAATATCTACATAATCTTTTGTAGCGTAATTCTGCAAATCGCTGATTTGACTCTCGCTAATGCTGCCAACTATACTTTCAGCAACTTTAGCATGAAAAGCATAGGGTACACTCAATAACTGACTTGTACCTGAAATAGTGTAGTCTGTGCCTCCTGTCGGGTCGGTATTTGTTTCAATAAAGTAGGGACCTGCCAACCAGTCAATAGCATCGAAACCTTCACCGCTGCCTATTTCAATACTCACTAAGCCATTGGCATTAGTAGTTGGATTTTGAGTTTCGGTATATACTACCGCCCCCGAAACAGAACCTTGACGGATATTAATTTCCATCCCAATTTGGGTGTTGATTACCAAAACATCACTACTGTTGCGAATTACTGCCTGATAGCTCATTTTCTCGGGTGATTGAGCAAAAGCAGGAAAAAGGTACAAGGCGAAAGTTGCAAGTACCAAAATTGATTTAAAAGACTTTGCTTTCATTTTCTTTTGTTTTAGAGTTCGTTGATTAAACCAAATTATATTTTTGATATATTAAGAGAGAATAATCATTCGTAATCAGAGTTGTTAATCTTTTAAAGTTTGTGAGCAACAATGAGCTTAGAGAGAACTTCGACATAAGAAGCTTTGTCTATGTTTAGAAATTGTTTGAATTTTTCATTGCTCCTGCGTTCAAAATTTTATGCAATATTGTTCATTGCAGAAAATGAAGCTCGCTGTATCAGATCTTTAAAACCGAAATATGATAAAAGCTACATCCAAAGTTAAGCGTTTTTATTAAACAAACAACAGAACTCACCTGAAAATGAGTCGCTTGTTGTAAGCTGTATTTCCAAATTTCAACCTTTTTGTTGTGCAAGACATTTAATTTAGAGATCTAATTTCCCGAAAACTTGATTATAAGGAATTCTAATGTTTATTATCTCAAATTTTGGGCTAATTCCAGTTTTTAAAGCATTAAAAGTTTTCAACGACCTTTCATCAGATGTTACAAAATGGGTGATGCTTTTATCAAGATCAGCTTGTGAAAATAGTTTTGAATCATTCGGGATTATTGCTCTTGGAAGAAGCTTTTCAATCGCTGTTCTATTATGAGCAAAAATTATTTGAGCAAACTCTCCTGTTTTTTCAGCATGATTTATATTGAATGGTACAATCTGAATGTCTTTTAGAGGTAAATCCTCAAGTTTTCCTATAACACAATATTCAGCAATTGAAATAGTTGAGACTTTTAGAGCAATCTCATTTTCAAGAAAATACTTGTAATATGAAAGTGCATTTCCATGTAATCCATCATCATCATTTAAAAGTCGGATTAAGAAACTCGTATCAAGTAATACACTATGCTTCATAAGTTCCTCTTATATTATTAAGCCATTCATCGGGATTGATACCCTTCCAGTTCTTTTTGGCTTTTGAAATTAATTTATTGAGATATGAAGCATCAAACTTAGGGTCATAATTTATTAACTCAAGTAATTTTAAAGTTTTAGTGTCAAGTTCACCTGTCTCTATATTTTGTTTTCCCTTTGCTCTTACACCAAAATTCTTATATAGTAAATTTTCTTCATGCTCTTTTAAGAAATCTTCACTAGTATCAATTGTGAGATAGCCATAATCTTCTGTATCCAAGTGGATATTGGCTTTATTTTTTCCACCGGCATCTTTTATCACTCCATAAAAATAAAACTCAGCATCAACCCAAATATTTTCTGTTCTATAATATTTTGTATTAGGTGAAATTTGCAATTCACAACTTTCTTTTAATGAAGTCTTAATTTGAAATTCATAGTTTTTTTGTATGGATAAGTTCTGAATATCTTCAAAAGCACGTGCAGTTTTTAAATCCAAAAAATCTATCGATTGATTTTCATTGACTTGATTTAAAATTGCACTAAAACTTATAATTGTTTGTATTGTTGTCTTAAACACATGTTTTACAGAACCCTCTTGAATATCATATGTAATTAAAGGTCTTCCTTTTTTGTTGTTTGGGAAGAGTAAATCTTCAACATTTTGCAGAAGTGATGCAATATGCTTAATGTCATAGTTGTCAGGCATTAACTCCTGATTACCAGACTTTCCGATTACTCTAAATTCTATGTCACCTAACTTTTCCATAAAACAAATATAAAAAATTCCTCCTAAATGTTGTAACGTTTTCCGGTCGCAATATGTTGCACATCATTATTACGAAGCTTTACATTCGGTCGGCCTTCTACTCAGAAACTGAACTTAAAGTTAATAAAAGGTTTTCAGAAAAGAAACAAGCATTCGCTTATCTCAAGACCATTTAATGTCCTGATATTAGTATGTTTCTAATAGGAAATTTTAAGCTAAGAGATAAAAACTAAGTCATCTTAATGTTTCAAAGTTTTGTTGTGCCTGTTTTCTCGTCAATCTACCTGTTATAAACTCAATGTCAAGAAGATTAGCTAAAGCATCATTCATCAACTTAGAATTAACATTTAAGGAAAGCCCAACCCCCAAACTCATTTTGTTTCTAATAGCTATCCGAAACATTTGAATACCACGAATCTCCGGCATGTTTTATGACCGCATGTTAAGCAAGCAATTTTATTCAATAATTATCTGTTCTTCAAACAATTCTTTAAATAATTGAAATGCTTCATCGTAAATATCTTCGCAAGCATCAAGCATTACTACATAAAATATTTGCCCATCAAATCTGTCTTTACTATCTCTTATTCTATAAATCGTCATATTTTCTGATTCTCCTTTAGGTAAAGTTATAGCTTGTTCAAGCAAAAGTCCTGCATATTTTGGACGTTCTCTTTTAATTCCAATCATTTGCATATGAGCTCCACCAATATCTTGATACATATTTTCATCTTTTAATTCGAAAGAAATCATATCAGGATATATACTTGAAAAATGGTATTTATTCCTATCAGGATATGCTGCAACAAAATTATTAATAAAATCGTCAAGTTTCTCTTCTGGTCGGGTAACTCTCATTATTAGAGCAATTGTATATGTAATTTTTCGACCACTTTTATTTGAAATCGCCGGGGGAACAATTGTAACAACACTCTGATTATTTTTATAATCATAGAAATTTATTTGCCACGTAGAATCAATAAGAAGTTTTAATCCAAATGGACGGCATACAAAAGAAATCAAAGTGATAATTGTCTTCATAAATATTTATTTCTTTGAAGTATGTTGCTACAACGGGTTGCAACATGGGTTTTGGGCAGGTAAATGAGCAACTATAACAAGTCATTTATCAATTTTCGTATTTCTTTATCTGTTTTTTCCTGAGCATAGCCATTTATCACTTTTGTTATTATTCGATCTTTGTCAAGTATAAAAAACACCGGAAATGATGTAATCGAATATTCTTTAAGCATTTCTTTTGTTGAGGATAAAAACTTATAATCGAAATTATTACGACTCCTATATGTTTTTAGAACATTTGTATTATTACTTGTACATTCTATTGCAACAAAATCAAAATCACTTTTTTCATATTCTTTGGAAAGCTCTTTTAAAAATGGAATAGATGCTTTACATGGCCCACAACTTACGCTGGTAAATTGTAACATTAGCACTTTGCTTTTTAAGTCTGATAATGAAATCTCTTGTTTATCATCTATTTGCATAGTCCAATCAGGCGCTTTTTTGCCAATCAAGGCATTTTGACTCACTTCCCCTTTTTGTCCATATTGCCTTATTTCATAATCTTTTGGGAAATAATCAGAAGCAACAAAATTTTCAAGTCTTAATTTATTAAACTCATAATCGGACACCGAACTAACAGAAATCTCATGAGACATCTCTCTTCTTATATTCAGAGGTAATTTTGTTTTTTTACTTATCCACAATTCATATATCGATGTTGGATCATAGGTATATAGATTCTTTGGCATATAATGAGCTCTCCCGATGAACTCAACTTTTCTATCCTCATGAATAGTAAGTTTTATATAGATTTCTTTTCCCAAATCTATTTGTTCTACATACGTACTATCATTATTATTTAATATATATCGAATTATACTTTCTGCATAATTATAAAAAGGAGGAACCACAGGTCTAAAGGGCAAATTTCTTAACTTGAAACTGTCAATAAGCATTCCTTTTACATCATCATAAATAAGGGTTCTCATTTTTCCATCATAAGCAAATTTTAAATGATCTTTTTGTTCAGTTTCAAATATAGCCCAGCTTGAACCTATGGCAGTATCTGATGGATTTCTATATGCTTCTACATAGTGATTTACAATATAATTTGCAGCAGTATCCCCGGGATTCCAAGCTTCTACTTCAAGCCAATAAGACGCAGATTGTATATTTTCAAGTTCATTTAATACTTGCGTCAAGTAATCCCTTGAAGTGTATTTATCATTGCAGGAACTTAATATAAAAACAATCAGACTAAAAAAAATCAGCATTTTATTCATTGTCCTTATATTTAAGTTTGTCTATGTCTTTTAAATTTTGCCCATACTGGTCGTTGAGCGTAGGGAAACCCCTTATTGTATAGATTGCGGTTTGTGTGGTCGTATTTTTATTAATTTGTCAAAGAATTCAGTTTTAACAATAAAATTCTTTCTATCAAATATTTCACCTTGCTTTTCAATTTCAACTAAGCCAAAATAATCCATAAACCGATCAAAAGTCCTAATTGAATAACAATTAGCTGTGTATTGCTCAACAGTTCCATAATCCGGTATAACTAATTCAAAAAATTGAGGAAAGGCTTTAAAGTATTTCTTGGCATAAAACTGGTATAATTGTTTTTCTGCTCCATATTTTGATAAAAGTATCAATGAAAAACCAAAACCAAATTGCGCGATTTGTTCGTTTTCATAATTGTCATAATATCCCCAGTTAAATTTTTGTGTCATGGTTTTGAAAATCACTTCGAACAGTTTCTGATGGTCAGATGCAATTTTTTCTCCTGTTTTAGTAAGACTTAATTTACCCTTTCTTTTTTTAGTTAGTCCGGCTAATTCAGCTAAAATTCTTGTTAGATTAACTGTTAAGGAGTCACGTTCTTTGTAAAGTTTCGTGATTCCGGACGAAATAAAATATTCTTCAAAAAAACCTTGATTATAAATCTCTTTGACAAACTTTGTTGGTAAAAATCCTTTTGCTGTCAGTTTAATTTCGCCATTGTCCTTAACCAAGTCCAAAAAATATTTGACCAAATTGAACATTGGGCATTTTAAATAATCCGAGTCTGAAAGTTTCTGCAAAACTATAGGGCTGTTAGCTTCAAATGTATAATACAGAACATAACTCATTTCAGACGGTGAATATCCTTCAAAATCTTGAATTCCCCGATTATTCTGCTCATACATTGCTTGGTCAAAAATTCTTTGTATATCTTCTAAGTCCATGTAATTTATTGTTTGTTACAAATTAAGTATGTCATATAAGCTTTTGTTGGTCTGGCATTGGTTTTATAATTTTTTAGAAATATTTACAATAACATAGCCGTCAAAAACAATAAAATAAATTCCCAAAATCATACCTTTCAATCCGCCTGACGTAAAGTCCGTATTACGCTAGTTTGTTTTTATTTGAATTCCATTTTTTAGAATCTCATTTACCACAGGATTCTCTTTATTAAAATCACTGAGCATAAATGGGTGTGGTTCTATTCTCAAATCGACTTTTCTTCGCAATTTCATCATATCTATTTGAACGTCAATTATATCAGAAACATTTTTCACAACTATTGCAATATCAATATCACTATCGTCATGATTTGTGCCTTTAGCAAACGAGCCAAAGATAAATGCCTGAAGAATCACATATTTACTGCTAATCATATTAATATACTGATTAGCTATTTTTAAAGCCTCTCCTTTATCCATGATTGCAAGATTTTAATTTTGTCAATCCACTCTGTTGTATAATCTCGAGTACATTTTTTATAGAATGCATCTTTATAACTATCATAACGTGCATTCAAGTTAAAAGTTGAAATCGTATCCAACCAATCAAGATACTCTTCTGAAAACTCTATTCCGATCAACCGAGCTAATTTAGTTAAATCATGTGTGAATGGAGCATGCTTGAGCAACTTTTTTACAATGTGGAGATCAAAGGTGATTCCTACGGAGTTTCACCCTGCATATCCTGCCACAAAGTTCCATAAAAATAAAACTTTTTATATTTTTGCTAAAGTCATTATGATCTATATAATTTTTCAATACCTACAAATAGTTTAAGACATGTTTAATTGTTAACTATTCTTTTATTAATGGATAAGCTTAAAATAAAATTTGAAGATTGGTTTGCTATTATAGCAACAACAATAATATTGGTGACAACAATCTCTTTTGGCACAAGAGAGTCCCCTTTGGATTATACTCTAAGCATGATTGGCAATAGGTTTGATGCACGATTAGAATTTATAGCTTGGGGTATTCTAACAGCAGGACTACTTATAATATATGTGCTACATATCTTCAAATTGGGAGCTTTTAAACACAAAAAAGCCAGAAAATATCTTATTAGGTCAGGTGCTTTTTTAGTATTGACCGTGCTAACCCCTGCCATGGAAGAGATATGGCCCATAATGCATAAGCTGCATGCAATATGGGGAGCATTGTTTGGCTTATCCCTTGTAGTATCACTCTACTTTTTTATAAAATATCTTAGAGAGTATAATGAGAAACTTTTCTCCATCTCTTTCCTTCTGCTTATGCTCTCTGTGGGAGGATCCATAAGCCTGCTATTCCTTTTTGGTAACACAGGCTTATTTGAACTCTTCTTTTTCATTTCCATTTCCTTAGTTCTACTTTTTTTAGAGCTTACCATAAGGAAAAATAAAATCTAAAATAGTTTTTATCGAAATAGTTTAAGATAGTTATCAAAGACATACATACGACTTCTTTGTCCGCCTGTTACCTCTTTTAGAATATCCATTTTCTCTAAATCGGAAATCAACTTATAAGATGAAGGCATTGAAATACCAACAATTTTATGCACTTTATCTGCATTTATAACTGGTCGTTTATACAAATAGTCAACTATTCTTTTAGCATTTACGGCTCTGCTTCCAAAATCCCGCAAATTAACTTCTATGTTTTTTTGTAGTTGAAGTATATTATCAAAAGTAACAACTCCTTTTTTTGCTGTCTCAATAACACCAACTAAAAAAAACTTATACCATTGATTCAAATCACTTTTATCTCTGACTATTGTGAGATTATCATAGTACAATGTCCTATTTTTCTCAAAAAAATCAGATAGGTATAGAATCGGTTTTTGCAGAATCCCTTTGCTAACTAAGTATAATGGTATTAACAATCTTCCTATTCTGCCATTTCCATCAAGAAATGGATGGATTGTTTCAAATTGATAATGCACTAATCCTATCTTCAATAATTCGGGTAAAAATAGTTCCTCATTATGTAAGAATTTTTCAATATCACTCATTAAATCAGGCACAGAGGTATGTACCGGAGGAATAAAAACAGCATCATTAATTGTTGCTCCCCCAATCCAGTTTTGACTAATTCGAAATTCTCCGGGTTGTTTTTTTTCTCCTCTCACTCCTTGTAAAAGAACTTTATGGGTCTCTTTAATTAATCTTGAAGAAAAAGGCAATTCTTCTAATTCAGAAATCGCCCATTCCATAGCCTTTATATAGTTCTGAACCTCCTCCCAATCATCTCTTTTATCCAATGGAATATCTTCTTTGTCTAATAGTGCTTCATCCATGTTTGTTTGTGTTCCTTCAATTTTACTACTTTGAGTAGCTTCTTTTAAAACATGCATGCTAATAAATAAATCAATGTTAGGAATATATTTAGAAAACATATCCAAGCGCCCCAATTCTCTATCTGCTTGACTCAATAATTGCATTACCTCCATATTGTCAATATGGAGTTGCCTATTAATAAATTCAGGTTGAAAGCTTTTGTAATATCCTTGGCTGATATATTGTCCGGATTTAAAATTTTTCATTGTAGCAATTTTAAACAAAGATATGTCTTATTTAAGTTTCTTGCAATATACTTAAATAAAAATTCGCCTTATTTAAGTTTTTTTGAAATTTAAAAAATATAGCTATGATTTTTTTTTACTTTCCTACCAAGGTTTTATGATATGAGGTCGTGAAAAATTACAAAGCTATTTCTTTTCAGGTTACACTAATCTTTTTCACGAACCACAAAGACTTGCTAACCTCTGAAACCCGCATGTACAATGCCATGTACTGGAACGCTTGTATTTATTTATTTTATTTCTATTCCGGAGTTCTTTATTTCATTAACAAAAGGATTATCAGAATTCAAATCCTGTTTGGACAATGGATGTGGTTCAATGCGCGAATCAAACTTGGATGCTAATAACATTAATTGAACTTGTATATCAAATTTGTCTGAATCCTTAAGATTATCAATAATCAATGCAATATCACTATCAGGCCTTTGATTATTTTAGCATATGAACCAAATAAATACGCAGTCACAAATCCTTGTGTTTGATTCGCCACGGTCAAAACAAATTGCTTAATTATATTATCAGTGCTTTTATCC
>MTBK01023391.1_pt1 | contig 12155 bp, 14 predicted proteins | sample 1535981 | NCBI WGS metagenome assembly MTBK01 (sample SAMN06109225, study PRJNA356200) | anaerobic digester metagenome | isolation source: biogas reactors fed with pig manure or primary and secondary sludge | place: Spain | collected 2016-06-30 | reverse complement strand
GCCGGGATCGGGGTTCATGCGCAGATCTCCCGGGCTCGGGCCGGCGCGACAGGGGAGGGTGTCGGAACTGTCCACATAGTTATCCACAAATGTGTACAGCTTAGATGGTCGCCGACGAGCAGGCGGACGACGATTCCTGCCTCGAGGGTCCGCGTCCGGACCGTTGGTTTGGTTCGAACCCCGGCCAGAAGTTAACAGGTTTCCGCATCGGTGCCAACCCGAGCGACCGCCTGAATGACCGTTCCTGCGGACCGGCGCGGTTTGACCTGCGCAAGTGTGGTCAGTAACCTCAAGCGGTCGCCCGAAAGTCGGCGATACGGCCGCGTCCGGAGTCTCCGCTGACTGCGCCGGTTACCACAGGAGCACGACAGGTGGGGCCTGCCACCTTCGTGGGGTTCCGTCAGGCTTGATGAGGAGATAGACCGGTGGCTAAAGGTAAGCGCACGTTCCAGCCGAACAACCGTCGCCGCGCGAGGGTTCATGGTTTCCGGCTGCGTATGCGCACTCGCGCAGGTCGGGCGATCGTGACGGGTCGGCGCCGCAAGGGTCGTCGCTCGCTGACGGCCTGATCCACCGGCATTCGACGTGCTGCCGGCTCGATACCGGATGACACGCTCTGCCGAGTTCGTTGTCACGGTCAAGCACGGCGTGCGGGCTAGGCAACCCGACCTCATCGTTCATGCCCGTCGAGACCCGGGCAGTGCCGATGGTCCCCGGATTGGGTTCGTCGTCAGCAAGGCAGTGGGATCGGCGGTGGATCGGCATCGGGTTGCCCGGCGGTTACGACATGCGGTGAAGACGATCATCCCGGAATTGGATTCCCGTGATCGTTTGGTGATTCGGGCGTTGCCGGGAAGCCGGCAGGCTCCCTGGATTCGTCTGCAGACCGAACTGAGCGCGGGCCTTCGCCGGACCCGCGATCTGGAGCGCCGGCGGTGACGGCCGACAAACCTGATGGGGCCGTGGGTCTAGTTGCGCGGTTGCTGGTTAGTGCTATTGAGATGTATCGCCACATGATTTCGCCGTTTCGACCACCGTCGTGTCGTTTCACTCCGACGTGCAGTCAGTACGCCGTCGAAGCACTGATGACGTTCGGTGTCGTGCGCGGCGGATGGCTGACCGTGCTGCGGCTCGGGAAGTGCGGTCCGTGGCACCGTGGGGGATGGGATCCGATACCGGACCGGCCGCAGGAAGTGCGCCCGGAGCTCAGGAGCATCAATGTTTAACTGGTTCAGCCTCGACTACATCTACTATCCGGTGTCCGGGATCATGTGGCTCTGGTACAAGCTCTTTGCGAGCTTGCTGGGTCCCAACAATTTCTTCGCGTGGGCGCTGTCGGTGATGTTCCTGGTCTTCTCGCTGCGTGCGCTGCTGTACAAGCCGTTTGTTCGCCAGATCCGCACCACCCGGCAGATGCAGGAGTTGCAGCCGCAGATCAAGGCGCTGCAGAAGAAGTACGGCAAGGACCGCCAGCGAATGGCGCTGGAGATGCAGAAGCTGCAGCGCGAACACGGGTTCAATCCGGTTCTGGGCTGCCTGCCGATGCTGGCGCAGATACCGGTCTTCCTCGGTCTCTATCACGTCCTGATGTCGTTCAACCGAACGCAGTCGGGGTTCGGCAGACTCGGGTTGTCCGTCGAGGAGAACCGGCGGCTGCCGAACTATGTTTTCAACTCGGCGGACGTCGGACATTTCCTGGATGCGCACCTCTTTGGTGCGCCGATCGGTGCGTCGATCACCCAGCAGCACGGGCTGGAGGCGTTCACCGTCTTCAGCCGCCCGGCGGTAGCCGCGGTCTCGATCCCGCTGATGATCCTGGCCGGCATCGCAACGTACTTCAACAGCCGTGCTTCGATCGCGCGCCAGAGTCCCGAGGCCGCGGCCAATCCGCAGACCGCGTTGATGAACAAGCTCGCTTTGTACGTCTTCCCACTCGGCGTTGTCATCGGTGGTCCGTTCCTGCCGATCGCCATCATCATCTACTGGGTGTCCAACAACATCTGGACCTTCGCCCAGCAGCACGTGGTCTTCGGAAAGATTGAGAAAGAGGAAGAGGCGAAGAAAGAAGAGGCGATAGCACGCCGGGCAGCCAACGGACCCGCGCCTGGGGCCAAGCCGATCAAGACGCCTCCCGCCAAGTCGGCAGCCACGAAGAGCGCGACACCGGAAAGTACCCCGAAGGTCGAGGAAGAAGAGACTGAGGGGGGCTCAGCACCGATGCAGCAGCCGGCACCGAATGTGCAACCGCGGAACCGGACACCGCGTCCTGGCAACCGTCCGAAAAAGCGTAAGCGTTGACCGGACTGGATCCGGCTGGAGAGGGAGAGATTGTCATGACTGATACCGACACCGAGCAGGAGCCCCGCTCGAAGGCCAACGATCTGGAGGAGCGTCTGGTCGCCGAAGGCGAGATCGCGGGCGACTATCTCGAGGAGCTGCTGGACCTGCTGGACTTCGACGGGGACATCGACCTCGATGTCGAAGGGGACCGGGCCATCGTGAGCATCGACGGCGGACAGGACCTGAACAAGTTGGTCGGCCGCCGGGGTGAAGTTCTTGATGCCCTACAGGAGTTGACTCGACTGGCGGTGCACCAGAAGACGGGTGAGCGGAGCAGGTTGATGCTCGACATCGCTAACTGGCGTCGTCGTCGCCGTGAGGAGTTGACGGCGCTGGGGGACAAGGTTGCGCGGCGCGTGCTCGCCTCCGGCGATCGGGAGGAACTGGCGCCGATGACACCGTTCGAGCGCAAGATCGTTCACGATGCGGTCGCGGCGGTCGATGGCGTGCACAGTGAGAGTGAAGGCGTCGAGCCCGCCCGCCGGGTCGTGGTTCTCAAGGACTAGTCCTCTCCGAATGACAGGCATGTAGTTCTCCGTGGCGAAAGGACTGTTTCACGTGAAACATGCTCCGGCGCCACCCCCGCCTCAAGCTGTAGAGATGTTGTTTGGCGACAAGGCGGGTATCGCACAGCGCTACGCCGACCTACTGGCCGGGCCGGGCGTTGAGCGGGGTCTCATCGGACCCCGCGAAGTAGATCGGATCTGGGAACGCCACATTCTCAATAGCGCTGTCACCGTTGAACTGTTTGCCGAAGGTGAGTTGATAGTAGACATCGGGAGCGGTGCCGGCCTACCGGGTATCCCCATCGCGATAGCGCGCCCTGATCTGAAGGTTCTCCTGGTGGAACCGATGTTGCGCCGGACCGAGTTTTTACAGATGGTTGCGCAAGAAATCGGGCTGCACGTGGACGTAATCAGGGGCCGGGCAGAGGACGTCGTGGTGCGCGAGCAGGTCGGTGTGGCAGACGCCGCCGTGTCCAGGGCGGTCGCTAGTCTTGAGAAACTGGCGCGCTGGAGTCTCCCTCTGCTCCGGCCCGGGGGACGGATGCTCGCTCTGAAGGGGGACCGCGCGGAGGCGGAACTCGAAGAGAGCCGCCGGAAACTGCTGAGCCTTGGGGCACAGGGCCTGCGGGTGGTGAGATGTGGAGCGGGTTACGTCGATCCGTTGACGACGGTCGTGGTCGCTGAACGTAGCGCACCACACGGGGGTGCGCGCCGGCGCAGGACAATAGACCACAGTAAGTGATCGGTGCTTTTACGTGGTGAACAGGAGAATGTAATGAGTGGACCGGACTCGGTTTCACGTGAAACATGGACGCCTGGGGGAGATGCGGACACCCCCATTGGTGCTGCCGCCGAGCGAGCCATGAAGGTTCTCCACACCGCCGCAGGGCAGTTACCCCGTCCACCCGCACGTCGCGTCATCACCGTCGCCAACCAGAAGGGTGGGGTGGGCAAGACGACCACTGCGGTCAATATGGCGGCGGCACTGGCCGTCCAGGGAATCAAGACTCTGGTGATCGACCTCGACCCGCAGGGCAACGCCAGCACCGCGTTAGGTATCTCCGAACGACAATCCGGAACCCCGTCCTCCTATGAGGTTCTCCTCGGCGAGATCCGGTTGCAGGACGCGATCCGTCAGAGCCCACATAGTGAGCGCTTGTTCTGCTTGCCTGCCACCATCGATCTAGCGGGCGCGGAGATCGAACTCGTCAGCATGGTCGCCCGTGAGAACCGCCTGCGCAATGCTCTGGCCGACCTGACCAACACCGATTTCGATTACGTCTTCATCGACTGCCCGCCGTCGCTGGGGCTGCTGACCATCAACGCACTCGTGGCCGCACCGGAAGTGCTGATCCCGATCCAATGCGAGTATTACGCACTGGAGGGTGTTTCCCAGTTGATGAGGAACATCGAGATGGTGAAAGCTCACCTCAATCCGGCTCTCATGGTCAGCACGGTCATCCTCACCATGTATGACGGCCGGACAAAGCTGGCCGATCAGGTCGCCGGCGAAGTGCGCGGCTATTTCGGTGACCGGGTCCTGCGCACTGTGATTCCGCGCAGCGTTAAAGTGTCCGAGGCGCCGGGCTACAGCATGACGATCATCGACTATGACCCCGGTTCACGTGGTGCCATGAGTTATCTCGACGCCAGCCGCGAGTTGGCCCATCGAGCCAGTCCAGGGGAGGAACAACGATGAACCAGCGACGTAAGGGTGGACTCGGGCGCGGATTGGCGTCCCTGATCCCCACCGGACCCGCCGAGCCGCGACTGGGTAACGCTGCCGCTGACGTAGTGATCGGCGGAGTGGTGGGCGGGGCGATGGGTGGCACGATCGCCGAGGTGGTCGATACGACGCCGCAGAACCTGACCATAGAGGAGGTCGGAGCGGTCTACCGCGAGATCGACCCATCGTCCATCGAGCCCAACCCGCGGCAACCCCGCCAGGTTTTCGACGAGGACGCCCTCGCTGAACTTGTGCACTCCATCCGCGAGTTCGGTCTGATGCAGCCCGTCGTGGTCCGCGAACTCCCCGCGGCTGAGGCGACGGACCCCGCGGCTGAGGCGACGGACGGGGCCTCGCGGCGCTACCAACTGGTGATGGGGGAGCGCCGTTGGCGGGCCGTGCAGCAGGCCGGTCTGGCGACAATCCCGGCGATCGTGCGGGAGACGTCAGACGACAACCTGCTTCGCGACGCATTGCTGGAGAACATTCACCGAGCCCAACTGAACCCGCTGGAAGAGGCGGCCGCGTACCAGCAGTTGCTCGATGAGTTCTCCGTGACCCATGAGGAACTTGCCGCCCGGATCGGTCGGTCACGCCCGGTGATCTCCAACATGATCCGGCTGCTGAGATTGCCGATTCCCGTGCAACGGCGGGTGGCCGCCGGAGTGCTGTCCGCCGGACATGCCCGTGCGCTGCTCGCCTTGGAGGCCGGCGCTGAAGCACAGGAGGAACTGGCGGCTCGGATCGTGGCGGAGGGACTTTCTGTCCGGGCAACCGAAGAGGCGGTAACCCTGGCGAACCGTAACGGCGAACGTCCACCTACTCCGCCACGACGCAAGCCGATCCAGATGCCCGGACTCCAAGAGGTCGCCGAACGTCTTTCCGGCACTTACGACACCCGGGTGATGGTGAGTCTGGGCAAGCGGAAGGGCAAGATCATTGTCGAATTCGGGTCGGTCGAAGATCTCCAGCGAATTGTGGCGCTGATGGATCCATCGGTCGCCGGCTAGCACCAACAACCTATACCGGCCAATTACGTCACTGTGACACCGAGGGCGGAAGTTGACCACCACCGGACCAATGTCTGGACGGAAGCCGCAGTGCGGCAGCACGTTTCGATATCTCGAGTCCCGGGTCGACGGGCCGGGACGGCTCCTTCCGGGGTCTGCCGTTCGAGGAGGGGCCGAGGCGAGATCCGCCTATCCTGTAGGGGCCCCGTGAATAGCCGGAGAGACTAGTGTCCTTTCGCATCCGTCCGCTGCGTCTCGAATCTTTCGAGCAACTGCCCAGGCATGCTCGCAGTTGCGTGTTCTGGGAGGTCGACCCGGAGGCGGTGAGCACCGAGTACCTTCCCGATCCGGAGTTCGAGAAGGAAGCCTGGCTCTCGATGGTCATGTTGGAGTGGGGGTCCTGCGGACAGTTGGCCACCGCTGCACGTCCCGACCAAGCTGGGGAAGCTGAGGTCTGTCTGGGATACGTTCTCTACGCTCCGCCTCGGCTGGTTCCGCGGGCACAGCGAATGCCCACCGGTCCGGTGAGTGCCGACGCGGTGCTGTTGACGTCGATGGGGGTTGAACCTGGCCAACCCGACGGGATGCCCACGATGTTGATCGGCCAGGTGGTCAACGAACTTGTCCGCCGCGGAGTGCGGGCGTTGGAGGCGTTCGGACGTACGGCAGAGGCCGTTGAGATCGGAACGGCGGACTTTGCCGGCGTCGACTCGGGCCCGAACATCCAGACCGCGATCACCGCGCTGGGGGACTGTGCGTTTGATCGGTGCGTCATTGACGCGGGCTTTCTGCTCGACGCCGGTTTCACCGTGGTGGCGCCGCACCGCTACTTTCCGCGGCTGCGCCTGGAACTCGACAAGGGACTCGGTTGGAAGGCGGAGGTTGAGGCGGCACTGGAGCGACTCCTGGAAGGAGCCCGGCTCGAGCAGGTCGTCTAGACGGCTGGCCGGCCGTGCTCGACCGTCTGCTCATGGGCGAGCAGTTCGGCGAAGGTGAAGGTTCCGGTGGGGCGATCGTTCTTGCCCAGCAGATAGAGCCGTTTGACTGCGGCGAGGATGCCCTCCGCAATGGCATCTCGGCACTCGCGGGTCGACAACATGTGGCTGTCCCGGACATTGGTGATGTAGCCGACATCCACCTGAACACTCGGCATCCTGGTGAGCCGCAGCAGATCCCAGGTTCGACCATGCGCGCGGCAATCCAGCAGGCCGGTGCGGGCCGGGACCTCGCGCTGGATGAAGTCGGCGAGGTTGCGGCCGATGGTGGACACCGATCCATGCGAACTGCCGAAGTAGAACGAGGCTACGCCGTTGGCGGCAGGGCTGGGGTGACGCTCGAAGCGCAGGCTGATCATGAGGTCGGCGCCGACGACATTCGCCGTTGCCGCGCGCTCGGCGTCGGTGGGGCAGCGGTTGATCGGACGAGACAGGAAGGTATCCATTCCGATCGCCGTCATCCGACCCTCAAGTCGGCTGGCCAGATCCCACAGGATGTCAGCCTCACTGATCGGGCCGTCCGGGCCGGACACAATCAGCCCGTGGTCGGATCCGCCGCGGCCCGGATCGATGATGATGCGCTTGCCCGACAAGCGGGGCCCGGACCGGCGGACCAACTCCTCTTCGCGGATGGCGTGCAACGACCCACCGGTGACTCGCGAACCGAGAAAGTACAAGGAGCGCAACGTTTCCGGGCCGCAGATACCGTCCGGTGCCAGGCCGTACTCACGCTGGTAAGACATCAGGGCGTTGTGGGTCTGCAACCCGAAGTAGCCGTCCACCAGTGCGGTGTAGAAGCCGAGGTCCTGAAGACGTGACTGCAGCGTCGCGATGTCGTCGCCGTACATCGGGGCGCCGAACTGGTGCGCCAATGTACGCGCCCCCAACCGGTAGGACGCCTCCTTCAGCGCACGGTACGTGGCCTCGCCGACGATGCCGTCGACCAACAGGCCGCGTCGTTGCTGGAACGCACGCACCGCGTGGTCAAGGTCGTCGTCGAAAACGTCCAAGGCCACGTGCTGCCCGGTGGTCAGGTGTTCGTCGGGGTTCTCCAAGAACCCCAGAGTGGCGAGGCTGGCGCGAATCTCCACCACCGGACCGCCTCGGTGACCGCGGCGCAAGGCCTCGCCAGGGCTGCCGCCCTGCCAGGATCCGGCACCGTGGCTGGGACTCGACATGGTAGGGATTGTCGCAGACGAAACGCCGTTTACGCCAAACACCGCGGCGCGATGGGCGCGGCTACAGCTCGTCGGCGATCTCGCGCAGCAAAGCCGCCTTACCCTTGGCGCCGACGATTCGCTTCACCGGCTGGCCGTTCTTGAACAGGATGAGCGTCGGTATGGAGACGACGTGGTAGTCCCGCGCGGCCGCGGGATTCGTGTCGACATCGACCTTTGCCACGACCAACGTGCCGGCCTTGTCGGCAGCGATCTCGTCGAGCACCGGCGCCACCATCCGGCACGGTCCGCACCAGGTCGCCCAGAAATCGACCAGCACCGGTGTGCTGCTGGCGAGCACCTTCTCGGCAAAGGTGTCGTCAGTCACGACGACCGTCGCGGCGCTCACTGCCGCACCCCGGCCAGTGCCGCAGCGGTATCAGCGTCATGCGGGTGAGCCAACCAACGTTCTGCGTCGATGGCGGCGGCGCAGCCACTGCCTGCGGCAGTGATGGCCTGGCGGTAGGTACGGTCGACCAGGTCTCCGGCCGCGAACACGCCGGCTATCGAGGTGGCGGTGCCATGGCCGTCGACCAGGACGTAGCCGTCGGCATCCATGTCGACCTGGTCACGCACCAGTTGCGAACGGGGATCGTGGCCGATTGCGACGAACACACCGGTAACCGGGAGAGTCGACTCGGCGCCGGAGACGGCATCGCGCACCCGCAGACCGGTCACTGTCGTCTCGCCCTCAACGGCGACGACGGCGGTGTTGGTGCGGAACGTGATCTTCTCGTCGGCGCGAGCCCGTTCGAGCATGATCTTCGACGCGCGGAACTCGTCACGTCGATGTACGAGGGTGACGCTTCGCGCGAAGCGCGTCAGGAACGTGGCCTCCTCCATGGCCGAGTCGCCACCACCGATCACCGCGATGTCCTGGCCTTTGAAGAAGAAGCCGTCGCAGGTTGCGCAGGAACTCACGCCGCGGCCGAGTAGTTCCTGCTCGCCGGGAACACCGAGGTAGCGTGCCGCCGCACCCATGGCCAGGATCACCGACCTCGCACGGTGGGTGTCTCCACCGGCCGTCACCACCTCCTTGACCGGCCCGTCCAGGGACACGGATTCGACGTCCTCCATCTGAAGGTCGGCGCCGAACCGAAGTGCCTGTTCGCGCATCTCCTCCATCAGGTCGGGACCATTGATCCCGGCCCGGAAGCCCGGGAAGTTCTCCACCTCGGTGGTGGTCATCAGCGCGCCGCCGAAGGATGTGCCTTCAAAGACCAAGGGGGCCAACTGGGCGCGCGCGGTGTAGATCGCTGCCGTGTAGCCCGCCGGCCCGGAGCCGATGATGATGACGTCGTGAATCGGTGGGGAGGTCATACCAACCTTTCTGAGGGGCCCTGCGAGGGACTCAACCCGTGAAACAACAGCGTAGGCGGGCCTGTTCCCGCGCAGGGTCAGGGGCGCGGCAGAACCTGCTCGGCGATCAATCCGGGCCGCCCTGCCCCGCAGTCCGGCCACACCGCGAGGGCCCGCAGTTCGTCGGCCCGGTCCCCGGACAGCACGAGGACGATGGCAGGGCGATCGTCGACCGGGATCGTGCGCGCGCCGAGAACCGCTGCGGACGGGTAGCCCAGCCCGGCCAGGCAGGCTGCCCGCCGACCGGGATCGGCCAGCGGCCCGGCGTCCCAGGGCCGAGTGGTGAGGGCCGCCAACTCCTCCGGCGGCAATGGCACCGTCGGTGTGACGGTGATGCTGCGCGCGCTGCTCGGAGCGCTTGCCGTTCGGTCCGCGGTACCCAGTAGCGCCGCCGCCGCGGCACTTCCGACCACAACGACCACCGCTGCCAGGACAAGCGGCCAGGACCGGCCGGATCCGGGCCGGACGGCATGGGCAGCCGGTACTGCGGGTACACCGGTGACGGTGTGGCCCGGCCGTTCGTCCATTCGACCAGTGTCGTTCAGTCCGGCCCAAGTGGGCGCAGCAACACCCCTAGGCTGCTTCGGGCGCGGGCGCATCGGCTCTTCACCGTCCCCTCGGCGACACCGAGGAGTCGGGCGGTGTCGGCGACGGTGTACCCGTGCATATCGACGGCCAGCACTGCCGCACGCTGCCCGGCAGGCAGCAGCATCAGCGCCTGACGCACCACCAGCGCGGTCTCCACCCGGGTGTGCTGGTCGCTCATCGGATGACTCTCGTCCAAGGGGTCGGCCGCCGGCCGAACCGTGTTGCGACGCAGTCGATCCGCGCAGGCGTTGACGACGATACGGTGCAGCCAGCTACCGACCGCCGAGTCGTGCCGGAAGTTACCTGCCGTCCGCAGCGCACCGAGCATCGCCTCCTGAACGGCGTCCTCGGCATCCTCGTTGGTACCGCTTCGAGCCCGGGCCAATCGATACAGTCGCGGCCAGTGCCGGGCGAACAATGCCCCGAAGGCCTGCCGGTCCCCGGCGACGTGGGCGGTGAGCAGGGCGGCGTCGCTGCGGGGGTCGGCGTCCGGATGGGGCACGATCCGGACGGTAGCCAGCATCCCGTCGGCCGGCACTTCACCTGCGCAGGCGGCCGTTCAGGAGGTCAGGAGGCGGCGCTGACGGTGATCTCGGAGACCTCGGTCCGGTTCTTGCCACCGGTCTGCCCCATGGTCGAGATCCAGACCAGCAGGTATGACGTGGGTTCAGCGGCCGGCACCGAGATCGTGTTCGAGCCCTGCTTGAGGGTCGTGGGACCGGTCAGCAGCTTGGTGTCCGCCAACGACGAGGGACTGGCGCTGTCCGCCGAGCGGATCTGAACCTGGGTTCCGGTGCTCGACACCGACACGGTCACCGCGCCGACCTCGGTGGGCTGCGGGAGTTGGAGCATCAGTCCCACACCGCTTTTGAAGTTCGGAAACGGCACTGAATCGGTGTAGGTGTCGGTGGGCCACGCAGTCGATGGGTCACCGTCGATCGCCAGCCCCGCCAGGTCCGGCGCGTCAGCTCCGCCATCGGGTGAGAAGACCGTTACCGCAACGGGTTTCACCGCTGAACCCGGTGCTGCGCTGCTGGTGGACGTCGTGGTGTTCAGACCCAGCCGGTCACCCTTGAGCCCACCATCGGTGTCGCCGAAGATCCGGCTGAGGACCGAGGCCAGCACCACCAGCGCGGCCACCAGAACCGCTGCGCCGAGGCCGACCCCGATGAGGACGTTGCGGCGGCGCCGGGTCCGCTGTTCGCCCTCGTCCAGGGGCTCCCTGGCGGGTCGTCGGAGCGCGTCATCCGGGAGTACCGGGGCGACCGGCTCCACCAGGTCGGTGCGTTCCGCCGCTGCGGTGGCTTGGTGTAACAGGTTCAGCAACGTCGGTGCGCTGCTGATCCCGCCGCGGGACTGCACCGCGCGCGCTGCCGCCGCGGAGATCTGGAATGGGATGTCCCCGTCCAGCTTCGCCGGCTCGACGGGCTCGCCGTCCGGGCCGGTCTCGGCGGGAACCAGTCCGCTGGGATAGCCCGCTTCCGGAAGCGGCCATCGGTCGACGAGCAGGGCGTACAACGCTGCCCCGATTCCGCGGATGTCGCCGGTCGGAGTGGCGTCGGGCAGGGTCCCGGGAAAGGCCAGCGCGACATCGCCGTCGATGCTCACCCGGATGCGGCTGGGGTGATCGATCGACAGGACGACCCCGGCGTGATGCGCCTCCTCGGCGGCCGCGGCCAGGGATTGGATGGCCCGGGCCGCGCCGATGGCCGACGGCGCGGTCTCGGCGACCTCCTTGACCGATCCGCCGCGAATCCACTCGGCCACGACCAAACCACCGGTGTTGGTCGTGGTGACGTCGAGCACGCGCGCCAGACCCGGTCGATCGATCCGGCTCAGCGCCAGGGTTCGTTGCAGAATCGTCTGGACCTCGTCCTCCGTCATCCGGTGGTCGGGATCGACGAACGTCAGGGCCACCTGACGATCCAGCGCGGTATCCAGCGCCTGCCAGAACTGGAGTCCGGGTGGTCCGCCGTGGAACACCAGCAGCCGATAACGGCCGCCGGAAATGCTGGCGCCGGGCACCAACGGGGTATCGGCGGGGGTGGCTGCGTAGCGCCGGGCCGACTCGGAGTCGTACCGGGCTGTGGTCGGGGGCTCGGCGAAGTCGGCAGACCCGGCTGGGACGTCGGGATGGAAGTCATCGGCGGCCGACCGCGGGCCGCGGGGCGCCGGGTCATCGCCCGAGGGCGTTCCGGACGGTTCGTCGCTCAGCTCCGGTCCCTTCCCGTGGAACGAAATGCCGCGTTCAGAGTACGTGACCGGGGTTGCCCGATCGGGGAGAAGAGAATCGGATTCGGTTGCGTCGGTCGCGTTCGGACCGGGCTCGGTGATCCTGGCCATCCGACGGGCCACCGCGGTCACCGCGGCCCGGACGTCGGGCACCCGGGCCGCCAGGCTCAGACCGATGATGA
>MTBK01088838.1_pt1 | contig 12161 bp, 11 predicted proteins | sample 1535981 | NCBI WGS metagenome assembly MTBK01 (sample SAMN06109225, study PRJNA356200) | anaerobic digester metagenome | isolation source: biogas reactors fed with pig manure or primary and secondary sludge | place: Spain | collected 2016-06-30 | reverse complement strand
TGCATTGACGAAGTAAGATTATTAAAAGTGGTAGAATTGTTTACAGCCATGAGGAACCAGGGCGAAGCAGCCAGGTAGGTATGATCCCGCAGCTGCGGATAAACCAGCTGCAGCTGTTTGATCACCTGTTTGGCCACGCCCAGCGAAACAGCGTAGACCAGATAATGCTCCCAAATCACCAGAGAAGGGATGGTGGAGCGATCCAGCTGGGAAAAATGCAACAGGAACTGTTTGAATGCCTTCCACTTGGCATAGTGATCCGCCCCTGTGGGGGTAAGTATCTTGAGCCCCGCGGTAAGGAGTGCCAACAGTACGCCGGTAAATACAGCTACAACCCCGGTGACCACCATTAAGCCTGTAACCATCAAAAGAATCCCGATGCCTAACAGAATTATCCCGGTAATGATACCAGGCCAGGCCGGAGGACCATAAAAACCCAGTCTCTCGACCCGCTCTTTGATATTCGAACTCCAATCCTGGTAGAATACAGCCGTGCTATTTTTGCGCCGTTTGCCATGGTTCTCAATCTCTTGAAAAGTAACGCTGTCCCCTTGCTGCCTCGCCACCCCTTCAAAGATAAATCGAATAAGTTTCGATTCATGCCCCACAAGCGTTCCGCGGCCTTCCCCCGGATAGATCCGGTAGTCAGTAAAGGAACTCTTGAATATGAGCCCTTTTTGCGCCTGGTACTCTTGCAGGATGAGATACCCCCGCCTGGTCAAATCCATCAAAGTGGCTGTAATATCTTCAGGGGTGGTGCGACCCAGGCGGAAGAAATGGCCGGCTTCAGCGGGTGAATAATCGCCGGGAAGATCCCGGTAATAATCCCCCTGATAGGCCTGGGGATGCTTAAAAGCTTTAAGCCGCAAAACCAGGTATAAAATCATCGCCCCGAGAATGATGGGAATACCGGCAAAAACATCAACCCGCGCCAGACGGCGTTTCCTGTTGGCCTCGGCGGCCCACTTTTCCTCCTCGGCAAGAATCCCGGCAAGCCCCTCCTTGCCGGAAATGTTAGCAGCATTTGGAACAAGCCGTAGTGGAAAAACAACCCGGCCCTCAAGAAAGGTCTTCTTGGGCAGATCTTTCACTTCCCAAATGACCTGATTCTCCCCTTCTTTCCAGACACTCCCGTAAAGGGGCCCGTGCCCCCATACCCCCAGCTCTTCAGCAGTGACATTTTCGGGCAGGGTTAAAACAACCCGGGCATGGTTGGTGCGCTCTTCCCACTCGTCCCCGATAAACTGGTAGTACAGCTCAGCCACATCCTGATGCGCCAGCACCGCGTTCTCTACCATATAGGAAATTGCAAAGGTTCGCTGTTCATTTAAAGCTTCGAAGCTCCAGTCAATATAGATGCGGCCGGGCTGCTGCTCAACGTAGAATATGCCCGGGATATCCTGAGTCCCCGGGGCCTCCTGACGGTAAGGTTCGCCGCCTTCACTGACCATGACATCTCTGATCGATGCATTGTGCTTTAAAAGAATATACTCCCAGGCACCCCGGTAACGCCCTCTGAACCTGAAAGTTCGATTCTCCACAACGCTCATCGATCCGTCGGGATGGATCTCCGCCTCGATGTGCACCATGGGAAAATAGTAAGAGCGATCATCGGCGCGAACCGGCTCTGCAAACTGCACCAGGGCGAACAGAAAAATCCCCAAACAGACCGCACCTAGAAGAAAGGATCTCCTACTTTTTTTTCGGCATTTTTCTTTATTCATGGCGTCTCCCTAAAACTCAACCCTTACCGCCTGGCGCGCTTCAGGTTCTTCCTCCAGATTGAAGTAAGCCTCCTCATAAAATCCGAACATCCCCGCAACCATCACCGTGGGAAACCGCTGGATGGTCGTATTATAGCTAAGGGCCGTGTCGTTGTAGAACTGCCGGGAAAAGGCAATCTTGCTCTCGGTGTTGGTCAGCTCTTCCTGGAGCTGCATAAAGTTGGTGTTTGCCTTAAGTTCGGGATAATTCTCGGCAAGGGCAAAAAGCTGCCGCAATGCACCGGTGAGCATATTTTCCGCTCCAGCCTGATCCTGAACATTCTGCGCCCCCATGGCCTCATTCCGGGCCCTGGTGACCAGTTCAAAAGTCTCTTTCTCATGCGCGGCATATCCTTTCACCGTTGAGACAAGGTTGGGGATGAGATCATACCGCCTCTTCAACTGCACCTCGATCTGCGCCCAGGCATTTCTGATCCTTTGCCGTAGCGTGACCAACCGGTTGTAAATCAAAACCAGTCCCAGCGCGATTAAGATTAAAGCTCCGCCTATATACCAGCCCATTTCGTTTTACCTCCTTTGTGCTCGCGTTAGAAATCCTATCTCTAACAATAACAACTTATTCTTAATAGCGCAAATATATCCTGCAACCCTTAAGGCCCTTATTTATTAAATATTGTTACCATTTCAACAGCTGCCCTCTGTTTTCCCCCGCTTCCTTTAATCATTTCCTTCTGGGTTTTGCTGTACATATCCCCAATCCAGCAATGGACAGGATCCTTCCATTGCTTTTTCTCATTGGGAATATTCAGGCTTCTACCCACCGGCTTCATACACGTCAACCATAGCCTCAGAACAAGACTAAGTCATATATTCCTGCTCAAATGCCTCTACCACTTCCAGAAGATCAGCAGGCAACATCTGCCGTACCTTCTCCTCGATAAATGCCGGGACCACTCCATGGTATGCCTGGGCGATACCGCCGGCCATGCAGGCAATGGTGTCGCTGTCCCCACCTATGGATATGGCCTTGCGGACGGCATCTTCGTAGTCTTCCGATTCCAGGAAAGCGATAATCGCCTGAGGCACCGAGCCCTGGCAGCTCACATCAAAACTATAATGCGGGCGGATCTCCTCGATTGTCTGCTCCATGTTGTAAGCAAACTGATTAGCTATGTAATCCCGGATCTCATCTTTGCCGCTGCCCAGCCGGGCTAAAAACAGCGCTGCAGCCACCGCCTGGGCGCCCTTGATTCCCTCGGGATGGTTGTGCGTCACCGCGGCGCTGCGTTTAGCCTCGCCCAGGACATCCTCCAGGGTATGGAAAGCCCACCCCACAGGGCTCACCCTCATGGCTGAACCATTGCCATAGCTGTAGTTTGGCTCAGCACCCTCAGACTGGAGCCACCGTATAAAGCCCCTTCCATAGCCAACAGCAGGGTGGCGGCGGCTATACTCCCTCAGCGTAGCGGCATAATCCCGGCCATGCAAGATACAGTCGGCTACCGCCACCGTGAGCACGGTGTCATCGGTAAAGGTGGAGCCGCGGCTGAAAAGTGTAAAATCTGTGCTCTTGACATTCCTCCGCTCGAAGACAGAGCCGATGATATCGCCCGCGATCGCCCCGATCATTTAGCTGACCTCTCTTCTAATAGCAAATTCTAATCACCCCTGAAAGCATTTCAGGTTCGCCCCAGCGGCATTCATCTCACCCGGACCATTGGTGTATAAGAACTCGTTAAATCTTCCCAATATCCGCCCACCCTTTGCTGCAAGCATACTTTTCCAACTCCGCAATAGTCAACTCAATAGCGCTGTTTGCACTGCCGCAGGCGGGAAATACCGTATCAAAGCGCTTCAGCGACTGATCCAGGTAGACCTCCACACCCTCATTTACCGCAAAGGGGCAGATCCCGCCTACATCGTACCCTACCAAAGGCCCTGTTTCCTCCGGGGACAGCATCTTCGCCTTCATCCCGAATTGCACTTTGTATTTTTTGTTGTCGATCTTGGCGTCACCGGCTAAAACAACCAAAACCACCTTATCCCCTACATGAAAGGACAATGTTTTGGCAATCCTGCAGGGCTCACAGTTTAACGCCTTTGCCGCCAGCTCCACCGTGGCACTGGAAACATCAAATTCCATGATCCGTTCTTCCATCCCTGTGCTTCTGAAATAGGTCCTTACTTTTTCAATAGACATATGCAATTGCCTCACTTTTCACCCAGACTTTTGCCAGTTTTCGCTTTATCTCTCCAGCAGTAGCTGAACCCGGCCTACTGCCGCACCGGCTCTCTCCGGAAATTCATCGTATAATTATTTTCTGTACCATAGTGTTTTTCAAAGATAAACCCTGAAATACGAGCTATATTTTTGATCTCACCTGTTGACATTCTGTCTGCATCACCGGCCTGCTCCGATATGGAAAGTAGGCCACCCGGACGGAGCAGCCTGAAGCATTCGCTCAGATATTGCCCCTTATTTTCAATCTCACCCAGTACAGTCACCATAAAGATTACGTCAAAGCTGCTGCCGTCGAAAGGAAAATCAATGCCGTTACAAAGATGATACTCAACATTGCCAATCCTCTTCCTGGCCAGTCTTTTCCCGGCGAGATCAAGCATCTTCTGCTGGATATCGGCCAACACCAGTACACCCCGGGGTATGGCCCTGGCCACTTTTGAACTGAAGTACCCGGGGCCAGGCCCTATTTCGAGGACATTGTAATCTTCCTTTAGCTCAAGGCGCTGAATAAGGGTTTTCGGAGATAGGAATATGTTCCTCAGCGGAATGAGAAGTGTAAAGGCCAACTGGTAAGGGAAGACCCCACCTTTTCCCGCAAAGTCACGAAAAATTTCTATCCAGCTCTTCCTTGTTCCCCGTCCCATTATACTGCCACCCCTGCTATTCTATGAAACTATGGTAACTCTGCAGCCTATCGACATGCTGCCGCACTCCGGCGCTCCCTTCTTCTTCAACATAGAGCTTAACCAGAGCGCTCGTATCCAGATAGCAGATCACCTGCGGTGCTCCGCCACCATTTCCCCCAGGCTTTTACCGGTTTTCTTCTTGAGCGAAACAGCAGGCGTTGAACCCGGTTTGCCGCCGCGCCATACAGCCTCCCCGCTTTGCATGAGTTCCCCTAAACCCACAGGTGTTTTTTGATCAACAGGTTCAAGCCTGGCCACGGGTACACCCCGATCGGTGATTATAAAGATTTCCCCGGCCTTAACCCGATTCAAATAGCGGCTTAACTCGTTCTTTACTTTCCTGATCCCAACCTCTTCCATCAGGTTCACATCCCCAAAAAATTGTGACTGCATTATAATATTATAGTGGCCACATGTAAAGTGAGAATCTTCGACCCTCCACCTTAATACACAACCAGGAAATCTTCCCGCAGACGATGCTGGTAATCCCAAAAGTGACCATTGTATTCTTGCGCCACAGTTTTCGGATCAGGGAGGCCAAAATACTTGAACAGCAGTGAGCGCAGGGAAACCTGCGGTTCCTGCAAGATCTCTTTACTGGATCATGTTGTGTGGGGTTTGACTGCTGACACCGGGAAAAAACAATATGCCTGAGCGAGAACTAATCGGATTGATTTTTTTTCATCTCTCGTAATTTCATCACATTGATCATCGGTATTGTCACAGGCGGGTTAATGCCGGATTGGGAGGTAACACTTATAATATAAGCCCTCGATATTTGCGATAGGGTGATCAGGCCGTTTATCTCCAGCAGCTCTAGAAACCTTTCGTTAGAAAGCTGTTCCGACTCACAGCCAAAAGCGCCCTCCATAACCAGTTCAATCTTGAAAAGTATCTTTCTTTTGACTGTTGCCCTGGTCTTGACAATAAACTCTATAATCCCAAGCACCTTTCCTTCTTTTCTCTGAACATCGTTAACTTTATAATCAAAGTCAAACGAAAGCGTGGCCTGCTGGCTTTTTGTATCATTAACTATACGGGTTTCCAGGTTAAAAGTTTTTACCCTGTTGCCAAAAAAAATAAATTTCGAAGCTACATCCTTATCCTTCATTAACCCACCGCCACAGCAGGATAGCTAATTATTTGAGCCTGGTTTCCGCCCAAAGAGCCAACCGAGACTTCCTCAATATTTTCTTCAAGTGAAATTGTTAATTTTAAGCCAAGCTTCTGTGATATTTTCCAAAGCTGCTCCACAGAATAATTATAGTCACCGCTTTCAAGTTTAGAAACCATGGCCTGGGTAACACCAAGTTTAGCGGCAAGCTTTTTTTGGGAAAGACTTTTTTCTTGCCTATAATCAAAAATAGCGGTGGAAATTTGATAATAAATCTTATACAGACCAGCATAATAATCGCCTTCTTTACCGCCAAGCCTTTGAGCTGTCTCCCAGGCGTCTGGCAACCGGCGCACATCAAACATCACGTAAAACCTCCTTCCCCCTGCTTAATGCAATTGTAATAGCGTGGCCATAGCTGTCCTTGCTTTTCTTTTTATCTTTTTTCTCCTCAAAGGGGTAAAGCAAAACAGCGTATTCAACTTTTAGATATTCAATAAAACAAAAAAGGATTCTTATATTTTTTTGAGACTTGATTATTATTGCAAACCATCCCCACCTTTATGTACAAAGCCTGCGGCAACTCTCTGAATATTCCAATCTCTGCTCATAAATACCGCGGAATCTACCCTCAAAACCGCTAGCTTCTATTATCGCCCTCAAGTCGTTCTCATATTTTAAGTGTTCTTTGACATAAGTACTCCTAAACTCCTCCGGATATAATACGTTTTTCACAACCAACATGTGTTGTTCTCACGTCCATTATATTACCCATAGGTTATATTTGCAATACCACTTTTTTGATGATATAACCTATAGGTGATTTCTATTTGGCTTAGTATGGGTATCCATAGCACAAAAAACGCCTCTAACAAATCTTAATGTTTGGTTGAAATGGAATCGATGTAGGCCCGATCCTATTTCAAGGACATTGTAATCTTACTTTAGCTCAAGGCGCTGAATAAGGGTTTTCGGAGACAAGAATATATCCCTCAGTGGAATGAGAAGTGTAAAGGCCAACTGGTAAGGAAAGACCCCACCTTTTTCCGAAAAGTCACGAAAAATTTCAATCCAGCTTTTCCTTGTTTCCCGTCCCATTATACTGCCTGTAACTCCCTGCTATTCTATGAACCTATGACAATACTGCAGCCTATCGACATGCTGCCGCACTTCGGCGCTCCCTTCTTCTTCAACATAGAGCTTAACCAGAGCGCTCGTATCCAGATAGCAGATCACCTGCGGTGCTCCGCCACCATTTCTCCCAGGCTCTTACCGGTTTTCTTCTTGAGCGAAACATCAGGCGTTGAACCCGGCTTACCGCCGCGCCATACAGCCTCCCCGCTTTGCATAAGTTCCCCTAAGCCCACCTTAATACACAACCAGAAAATCCTCCCGCAGGCGGTGCTGGTAATCCCAAAAGCAACCATTGTATTCTTGCGCCACAGTTTTTGGATCAGGGAGGGCAAAAAACTTGAACAACGGTGAACGCAGCTGGCGCAGGGAAACCTGCGGTGCCTGCAAGATTTCTTTGGCATAGAGCTGCAGCATGATACAAAGCTGCGCCTCGTTTACCGACAGCGGTTGCTTAAGTATAGCTAAATCGCTCTCTCGCTGAATAATACCAAAATACTCCAGGGTTTTCAAAAAGGAGCGTACCGATCTGTTAACCACGTCACGATCACCAAAGTGTCCAGCCATCTTCTGCCGCAAAAAAACAATGTTAACTGGCTTGCCGTAACCATACAACCTGAATAGATGCTCAGTAATCCTGTAGAGCGCAGCAGATGTTCCTACAAGGTAGAAAAGATAAATTGGTTGCATGAATTCAGGGCCTCGTTCCAGGCTCAATTCTTTCAGAAAAAGGTCTCCCCGGGCCCTGCCCCGGTTCCCTGGATCCCTTAGAAAATAACGAAAAAGGACTGTGCGCGCCTTGCGCTTACCTTCTTTGCCCGTAAGCTCCCGGGCTACCGATTCAAAAGCCTCATTCAACTCGGATAACCTTTGACCCGGCTCAGCCATTAGCAGAGTTTCATAAATCCAGCGGGGCCTCAATGGGCGATCAAATCCGATCACAGCACAACCTCCACAAAGGGGATGATCACCTCTTCGATATGTATGCCGCCATGGGTTACTGCAGTCACACCATGTTGTGCAAACATCTTACGCCCCCTGGGAACCGCCAGCACCTTATCGCCCAAGATGGCAGGTTGACGGCAGAGATAAACATCCTTACCCCTGGCAAAATCCTCGGCCAACAGCCGGTTCGGGTAGATCAGCGCGCGCCGGGCCCTGGCGTCAGCCAGGTATTTTTCCGCCCGGTGACCATTGCCCGTGCAAAAAACAATACCGTGGTCTGAGGTAAGATAAACCCTGAAGTCATGCTCCAGCAGATTTCTTATAATCCCTGCCAGATTGGATTCCATCAGCTGGGAGCTCAGAACCAGTTGCAGCAACCGTTTGCCGCCCCTGTTTAAATGACGTGAATGAGCGATATCATCCACCACATTGAATACCAGTCCAAGGTAATTATAATCGCTATAAACTGGATTCCACTCAAGGGGCGCATTGAGAAAGACACCCTTATGTGCGTCGCGCCCCTTCCGCCAGTAAGTATCGATATGTTCGACAAAACCTTTCTCCTCAGGAAGCAGCGTGGCAATTTCTTTCCGCCCGCAGAACAGAGCCCGCCTGGAAACTGTTGTAATCGTCGGTAGAAGGGCGAAAAAAGCCCCTTCACTGACCTGGGCCACACCCCTGTCTAACAAGTACTCACGGACACAGAACCATTCCTGAAAACCCATCCCATCAAGACATAAAAGCGCCTTGCGCTCACCGGAACAGTTACCCAAAAAATGCATGACCTGGTCTATTGTAACCGGGTGATCATGGTAGCTGCGGTAAAAAAGCTGTTCGTAATGGTTGCTGATATAGATTTCAAACATTCTGCTTATCTCTGCATCCACCTGATCATAATCCGCCAAGACAACCTCATCCAGCTCTTTAAGGTAGCTACAGCGGCCCCAAAGAACAGCCAGATCAGGCCAGTCCACAGAATCAGCGGTGAGCAGCTTCTTAATCCTTTCCCACAGTGCCCGGCATTCCTCCTCCGCCCGAAGAACCTTCTCCTTAACCAACCCGACCTGTAACCATGGATTTGCAGCCAACAACTGCTGAAAAGTCTCATACTCCGGTCGGCGACAGGGCTCCAGATGACCATCCATAAATAGCCCGGCGACCAGCTCTCTCAAGTGCGGCCGGCCAAAATCGATCACAGAGGAGGACCCTGCACCCGCCATAGCAGCCAGGTAAATCTTCCATTGCCCCGAAAGCCAGCTATAAAAGCTGCTGCGACTTTCCCACGTTCCCTCGGGCAGCTCTAATTCCCTGTTTTCCAGGTGATCGCGCAGCGCTTGCGGCAGGACCTCCTCCTCCCGATAGAAAGCAGCCAACAGCGCTACTGTCGCAGTAAGATTGCCAATAGAGGCAAGGTTAACTCCGAAAAGCCACTGGCAGATCAAGTGCAGCGTTTCAGCAGCACCGGCCCCGCCCAGAGAGCCGCAAACCGCACTGTATGATTCATAGATCTTCTGGTAATTCCTGAATGAAAACCCCTTCAAAACAGCGATATCCAAACCCGGAAAGAGCTCTTTTAACCGCCATGTTACCCTGCTGGCAGAACGCTCCAGATCAAAGGGAATATGGCCTGAACCCACAGGCTTGAAAATAACAGCTCGCTGGCCGGAATTTTTAGCGTCAAGAAAAAGACGCAAGGGCAATTCTCCCTGGTAGTCGTGCAGGGCAAAATGCTCTTCAAGGGCCCCGCGGATAGCTGTGTCCCGCCCCAATGAATCGCCGTCCTCCACGATTACCAGATCGCAGTAGGTCTGTTCTATTTTGTCTATCAGCGGCTCATACCAAAGTCGCATCATGTTCAAACTCCACATAGGCAATCTGCAAACGCTCCAGTGAGGGAACCAACAGGCGCCGCCGACTCAGCTCGCGCTGTTTTTCTGCCCGTTCCTTCTGCATCCCCCGCATTTTTGCTTTCCTGATATTATCCACCGCCACCCGCCTGATCGACTCTTCCTTGTCTCTATAAAATTTTTGCATCTTCTGCTCCAACTCTTCGACTTCCCGGGTTATGGACGCTGAAAGTTCATAGAAAATCTCCTCCGCCTGCTGCTCGGCCATGGCCTCGGCCTGGCTGCAAAGTGACAACACATCACAAGGGGGAGTACCGGCTACCAGCTCCTCCGCCTCGAGGTCTTCAACCGCGGCAAACCAGCGGCTGATCCTTCCCCGCACCACACCGTCAATCCCCACAAAACAGGGGATAATGTATTCACGCAACCGGTCGATATAGTTAGCCAGGGTCAGGCGATAGATCACCAGGTAACCCTTCTCTCCGGCAAACCTCTTCTCCTTTACCAGCAGCTTCGCTGTAACATCATCGGCTAAAATCTCATCAAGCAGATCTATCAATCGAATCATGTACGGATGACCCAAACTGAGCAGCACGCAATCTTCGTGATCCAGACCATGGTGGGCATCGAAAATCACTTTAGTTAAGCGCCTGTCAGTCAAGGGATCTACAAAATGGTATGTCCCAGGCCTGTCCCGGTAGGGAATCAGCTGCTTGCCTTCCACCTGCAGGTAGCGCTCCACCAACCGCCTGGATTGCTTCCGCTGCCGCTCCAGATCGCGGCTGCTCACATCGTGCCTTCCCTTCAATTCAGTAAAGGGGATCAGCAGCTGTCCCTGCTTGATAATCTCCCTGGCCCGCCGGTAAATTTCCTGGGCCACTGTTTCCAGTTCTGCCGCTTCCTCCTTTCGTTTGAGCACAGCATCGATATAAATATTTTCAAAGCTGAATTCATCCTGCAATGTGCTGAGAATATCGGCCAGCTTGTCTTCGCCATCCTGGAATTCCCGCTTTATAGTGAGCAGTTTCTGCTCGACGACCTCTCTCACATACTGTTCCACAGTACCAGCCAGTTGGAAGTTCACAACCTTCACATCATGCTCCTGGCCGATCCGGTCAATTCTACCGATACGCTGTTCCAGCCGCATGGGGTTCCAGGGCAGGTCATAATTAATCATCACCCGGCAGAACTGCAGGTTAATCCCCTCACCCCCGGCATCAGTGGAGATGAGGAACTGCGCTTCATTCTGAAAAAGTTTCTTCTGCCGTAGTTTTTCACGAGCAGACATGCCTCCATTGATCAATGCTGTGCTGTAACCCAAAAACTGCAGGCATTCATTCAAATAGGATTGGGTCTCTACAAATTCGGTGAAAATGATGAACTTGAGGCGGGGATCACTCTCCCTCACTTTGAACTCATCTATTGTTTCTAATAGCTTCAGAAACTTGGCATCATTGCGTCCCAGGGTAGCCCTTCTGGCCAAGTCGACACATCTTTCCAGTTGGCGAATCTCCTTTTCCAGATCGCCAATCCGCCTCTTGTCGCGCCCGCCCAAAGCGTGCTGCTCCAACCGGTTCAGCTGTTCCTCCGCAGCAAGATCTTCCAAATAAGACAGGCTGCCCTCCTCATCTTCAGTGAGTCCATCCCTATCCCCGGAGAGCTGCTGCTCGCGGGCTAGGAGCGATTCCAGCCGCCGGGAAAGAGAAACAAAGATCGCCCGGGAACTGCTGCTGACCATGCGCTGATAGATCAGGAGCAGGAACATCATGGTCCGATCATTCTGCTGATAGGCCAGGTTATAAAAGTCGCTCACATACCCGGTGACAGCATCATAAAGCTCCAATTCGATCCTGTTTTCGGGAGCATTCCGCTCGATAAGGTATAAAGAGGTGAGCCTCTGCTTGAAAATGCGTCTCCCCTGCAGATCAACAACAGCCCGCTTGTTGTGGCGCACTGTAACCTTTTTCACGTTCTCCGGTGTGACATCGCCTTCGCTATAAAAAAGAAATGGGTCAATCAGATGGAGCAGGTTCCTGAATTTAGCCGTTTCACCCTGGTGTGGGGTAGCCGTAAGCAGCAACAGGACCGGTACCGCCTCCGCAAAGGCTTCACCCACCTTGTAGCGTGCCGTCTCTTCACCGGACACATCCTTCGTCAGCTTATGAGCCTCATCGATGATTACCACATCAAAACCGGACCGGACCGCCGCTTCGAAAACATGTTTGTTGTGCCACTGTCTCTGCCGGAAAGCTCGTTCGCTCAACCCTCCGGCGATCCTTTTCGGCTTGATGAAATCAATGGAGGTGATGATCCGGTCAGTAACAGTCCAGACATTGCTCTCTCCACCATGCAACTTTTTAAGTGAAAGAACCGTCTCGCGGTCATAGATGGAGAAGTCCTCAAAAAACTTCAGTTTCAACTCTTCCTGCCACTGCATACAAAGACCCGACGGGGCTATGATCAGCGCCCGCC
>MTBK01189588.1_pt1 | contig 12175 bp, 10 predicted proteins | sample 1535981 | NCBI WGS metagenome assembly MTBK01 (sample SAMN06109225, study PRJNA356200) | anaerobic digester metagenome | isolation source: biogas reactors fed with pig manure or primary and secondary sludge | place: Spain | collected 2016-06-30 | reverse complement strand
TCCTTCCGGGACGAGGAGGAACTCACGCGTCTGTACAAAGACCTGGAGTACATGGAAAAAGTGTACGACGACCAGGAAATTCCATTCTCCGTTTTCCGACACCTTGCCACGGAGCGTTTCCAACAGGACACCCTTTCCGGTGCGTATATGGCCGGTCGTGTATCGTTCCTGCCGGTAATTCCGGGCCGAGGCCTGCCGGCTAAGGTAGTAGCCTTTTTGGGCATGAACCGCAATATGTTCCCACGGAAGGACGTGAGCCTGGGTTTTGATTTGATGCAAGACGAGCCGATGGTTGGCGATAGAAGCAAAAAGGAGAATGACAAGACGGCTTTTTTGGAAAGCTTGATGGCAGCCGAATCGTATTTTTACGTCAGCTACATTGGAAAAGATACGGCAACGAACGAGGTTCTGCCTCCGTCGCTCGTAGTGGATCAATTGCTCGATTACCTGGAACACCTGGCCCATGAGGACGTGCGTGGTCAGATAAAAGATTTGGTGTATGTAGCCCATCCCCTGCACGGATTCAGTGCTCGGTACAAGGTGCAAGACAAACGGTTGTTTACGTATTTGTACGCACCCACGGCAGCCGATCGGGAGCAAACGGATATTGAGGGTATAGATGGTCCTACGCCTACCGAACAGATACAAAGAGAAGCGGTAGATTTGGATGCGTTTTGCCGGTTTTTTGTCCATCCTATTGAATGGTACTATCAGAAAGTATTGGGTATCCGGTACGACGATCCGGAACCGCCTCTTCCGGAAAACGAACTGTTTGACTCGGATTATTTGCAGTCCTGGGCTTTGAAAAAGCAAGTTTTTGAAGAAGACATTCGGGAGGGATGTATAGACCTGTTCCGTTTGGAGGTGTTGAAAGACAAAGGCGTAAAAGACGGGATATTGCCGTTGGCCGGTATGGCCGATTTGCAGATCAAAAAAGCTCTGGAAGATACGGAAGGCCTGCGGAACGCCTGGAAGGAACTCCTGAAAGACGTTTTGCCACATCCTTTCCCCATAGATATTACGGTGAATGGACTGCAGATACAAGGGAGCGTAGATACGATATACAACGGCAAATTGTTTGATTATTCATTATCCAAAAGCATATACAAACAACAGGTCAAAACCAGGATTACCCATTTGATTTTGTCTGCGTGCGGCTTTGGCGGTGCCGCAGTGTTATTTACCAGGGACGGAGACGTTTTGGAAGCTCCGGCCGTTGATGTATCTACGGCTCTGGAGCAAATGAAAGAACTGGTGGCCTTATTCCAAAGAGGGCAGACAGAGCGGCTGCCCATTGTGCTCAATGCTGTGGTAGAGGCTATGAAAAAGGATACGCCTGAAAAACAGATAGCTGAGTACAGGAAGAAAGCAAAAGAAAAAGCAGAGGGCAACATATATGCCCGTCAACCGGCAGATATTTATGTGGCCGCGGCCTGGGAAGAAGAAGTGTTTGACGGAGAAGAAGAGGCGTTGGCTCAACTGATAGAAACGTATTACCATTTGATCTTTCAACCGTGGGAATGAGTACAGAAACACATACAGATCCTCAACCTTTCAACGCATTGACTGTACCGTTGCAGGGAACGAACCTGATAGAAGCCAGTGCCGGAACGGGTAAAACGTATTCCATTGCCCTGATGGTACTGCGGTTGGTGTTGGAACAAGACAGGCCCCTGCGGGAAATCCTTATGGTCACCTTTACAAACGCTGCTGTGGCCGAGCTGGAGGTACGTATACGTCTTTTTATCCGCAGGGCGTACCAATACGCCTGCCGGGACCGGACGGATATTGACAGCAATATCAAAGCCATAGTAGATAATGCAATTGCACAAGGCGGCTTGCCGGAAGAAACGGTACGTGAGCGGATAATAGCCGCTGTCAATGCATTGGACGAAACGCAAATCATGACCATTCACGGTTTCTGTACAGACGTTTTGCAAACGTATGCTTTCGAGACGGAACAGGCGTTCAAATCTGAAATCCTTACCGACCAGACGCTGTGGATCACCCGTATCTGCAATACGTTCTGGAGGGAAGAAATAACCACGATAGAGCCGGACCTGCTGCAGGCCCTTGTTTATGAAGGAAAGCCCACGTTTGACAAAGACGGATTGACGGGTTTTGTAAACGGTTTGTTGGATGGAAAGGTGTTCATCCCCAGAGAAGGTGACAGGTTGGCGTTACCGGATTTGACGGTTGCACTAAAAGACATGCTGGCGCAGAAAAACAATGCATACCAAGCGTTTAAGGAGTATGTCCACAGGGAGTACAAATTATTGTGTGAGGCGGCTCAAAGCAACTACCACGCAAGAAATTTGGTAGCCGGGTGCAAAGGGCCGGCTGATTTTGTCTCGGCTTTTGAAAGCAAATGGGAAAAACAATATGCGGCAATATGCTTCCCGGGCGCCGTAGATTTATTTAGCCAATATGTACAACTTGCAGAATCGCTGGAGGAACTCAGACTGGACTATCTGGAATACTTGTACCTGAAGCTGCAAGATAGGGCTGTGGCCGATATGGAGCGTCTGAAAACCCGAAAAAACGTCCTGGGGTATGCAGACTTGATTCACAAGGTATGGCTGGCAGTCAAAGCCGGTCGTGTTCAAGGCGTACTGGCAGACAAGTACAAAGCCCTTTTCATAGACGAATTCCAGGATACCGACCAGAAGCAATACGAAATCTTCAGCAATCTGGTAGCCAATCCGGTTTTTTACATTGGCGATCCCAAGCAATCCATTTTTGGATGGCGTCAGGCCGATTTGAACACGTATAAAAAGGCTCGCGATGGCGTGCAACATGTCTATACCATGAATCGCAATTTCCGCTCTACGCCGCGTATGGTAACAGCGTTGAACCACTTCTTTTCTATAGGCGATCCGTTTTTGGATGAGGGCATTGGCTATATAGACGTAGACGCTGTACCCGGAAAAAAAGAAATGCTCCAAGACGGGGTTCCTGTTACACCTCTGTGGCTTTGTCAATGTAATAATGAAACGGAAGTTATTCGGGGTGTGGCCGACAAAGTGGTAGCATGGTTGAATGATGACCGGTGTCAAATACCGGATGGAAAGACCGGGTACCGTCGCGTCAAACCGTCGGACATAGGTGTCATTGTGAGAACAAACAAGCAGGGCAAGCATATCAAAAGGGAACTATCGCGTAGAAACGTACCTGCTGTGATACTGACCGATTTGCAGGTCTGGAACACCGACGAATCTCTGCAGATTTATTATCTGTTATTGGCTGTATTGTCGCCCAACCGGAACAACATCAGCCGGGCTTTGCTTAATCGGTATTTTGGGTATGGAGCGGAGCAGATTATTCAAATGGACGACCAAAAAGAATTGGCCCGATTCCGGATATTGAAAGAGGTGTGGGAAGATCAAGGTATTTACAATGCCCTTTCTCTATTTCTGAAAATGTACCGGGTACGTGATTACTGTAGCGTAGAGGATAACATGGAGGGGCAACGCGCCATAACCAATTACTTGCACTTAATGGAGTTGTTGCATCAAGTGCGGATACAAAAGGACTTGGGACCGGAAGAGTTGCTGTCCTGGATGGCTCGTAAAATAGGGGAATCTGCCGGAGTCGCAACAACGGATAGTGTGTCCGGTACCGATGCGCACGTACAACGCATTGAAAGTGATGAAAACGCCGTTAACATTACGACAATACATAAATGTAAAGGTTTGTCGTATCCCATAGTTGTAGCTCCCTTTTTGGACTTGAAATGGAATGATAAGCCAACCTTCCTGGCCTTTCGCTTGTCCAAAAACCCGGACGGCATAGAGCAGATGAAAGAAGGGGACTACGTGACGGCCATTAAAAGAGGGGGAACGTATGAGGAAACGGCCAAAATGCAATCGGCACAAGAAGACAGGCGGTTGATTTATGTATCCCTGACGCGTGCTGTGTACCATTGTTTGCTATGCAACAGAAGTAAACCCGGCGAACTAAAACCGTTCCTGGAAGCTGCTTTGGAGCACCCCGGAAATTGGATAGAAACGGAAGACTATACTGTCGTAGAACCCATAAAGAGATTGAAAAAAGCACAGAAAAAGGCTTTTGTAGAAACCGGCACCTTTGAAAGCCGCAACCCGTCCGGCGTGCCGCCCATGCCCTCCGGTTGGTACGTGGAAAGTTTCAGTTCTCTGGTACAGAACCTGCCGCCCGTTTCGGAAGAGGACCTTACCATGGCTGTGTCTCTTCTTGCCACAGAAGCAAAGGCGGCTGCAGGTGTTGTTGACCCGGCACTTCCCGTCTCGGCATACGATACTTTTATTCTGGAGCGGCTGCCCAAGGGTATTAAGACAGGATTGTTTACGCATGCACTTTTTGAGGAAATTGATTTTACAAATTCGGAAGGATGGGAAAAAGCCATGGATGATGCACTGCGCAAATACCCGCGATTGGTGGAGGAAGAAGACAAGGAGCACCTGCAGCGGTTGATGCAGCACGTATTGAACACAGAGTTGCCGGATGGGGTGGTATTGAATCGAGTGAAGCAGGAAGATAAGATTACAGAAATGGCTTTCTTTTATGAACAAAACGAGCGGTCGTTGAGGACCGGTTTTGTGGATTTATTTTTCCGCTACAACGGGAAATTTTATATATTGGATTGGAAGTCCAACCACTTGGGATATGCTGTAGATAACTATAATACGCTGGCAGTTGCAAGGGCGGTGGCAGCCAACCATTATACCTTGCAATACTCCATTTACACCCGGGCAGCCCTGCGCTATTTGCAGCAAAAAATACAGGACTTTGATGTAGAACGTGATTTTGGCGGGGTGTTTTATTTGTTTATCCGCGGCATGAGAAAAGGCAACACAACGGGGATTTATTATAAAAATGCTGCACAAGTACTAGAAGGAAAAGAAGATGTATAAAGTACCGGAGAAATATTGGGAGAAGACAGCGGAACAAGGAATTATTTGCCGGATATGTCCGCACGAGTGCCGTGTAAAAGAAGGCGGCATTGGGGTATGTCGTACGCGCATAAACAAAGAAGGGGAATGGTATTCCCTGGCTTACGGAAACCCTTGTTCTGCGGGGATCGATCCTGTGGAGAAAAAACCACTGTACCATTTTCTACCGGGAACACGCATTCTCTCCATAGCCACGGCCGGCTGCAATTTTCATTGCCTGAATTGCCAGAACTGGACCATATCGCAAACGGGCCCAAAACAGGCACGTCCTCAGTCAGACCAAGGTGCCCGGTTAGGCACAGGGGAATCACAGCAATACCTGATGTCCCCCAAGCAAGTGGTAGAGGCAGCCTTGAGAAACAACGCACCTTCTATTGCTTTTACGTATACAGAACCTACCGTTTTTTACGAGTACATGTTTGATACGGCCGTTTTAGCCCGTTCCAAAGGGTTGAAAACAGTGATGATATCTAACGGCTATATAAATCCTACTCCGCTGGCTGACCTTATTCCCTATCTGGATGCAGCCAATATTGACCTGAAAAGCCTGGATGATACAACGTACCGTAAACTTACGGGAGGACGTCTGCAACCGGTTCTTGACACGTTGCTGGCTCTAAAAAAAGCAGACGTTTGGACAGAAATAACCCATCTGGTTATTCCTCAAACAACAGACGATCCGGATCATTTCAAAGCCCTATGCCAATGGCTTGTTGACAACGGCTTTAAAGACAACCCTTTGCATATCAGCCGTTTCTATCCCAGCTATAAATTGGAACATCTGAGCCCCACTCCCATAGCGACTATGAACAGAGCCAGAGATACAGCCTTAGATGCCGGTCTTCAATATGTCTATGTAGGCAATATACCGGAAGACGGCGACAGCCACACGTACTGCCCTCAATGCAACCGGGCAGTAATCAAACGCCGCCGCTACACATTGCAGCAAGTATCTCTCACTAACGGCGCGTGCAATAACTGCGGCACACTCTTGCCTGGCGTCTTGTTCCGGCTGTGATTATGTTTTTACATGCAAATACATAATTTATTCATACCTTTGCAAAAATGGAAAAGACATGAAATCCTTTAAGTCAGAAATAATAAGCCGGATAGAGCTTTTCCCCAAAGGAAAGATATTTACCTTTGCTGACCTTGATTTTCCTATGGAAAAGTTTGCTAATGTAGCAGTTATCCTTTCGGATTTGTCAAAGGCAAAAAAAGTGGTCAGGGTAGAAAGAGGTGCTTATTACCGCCCTAAACAGTCAAGTTGGGGCTTGGGGGTGTTACCTATCTATCAAGATGAGCAACTGAATTATCTGACCCGGAAATTGGACGGCTATCTTACCGGTGCGTACATATATAATAAAATGTCGCTAACTGAACAGGCTCCGTCTATATTTACTATTGCCATGAAGCAACCTGTACGTTCGTTCAAGTTTAAAAAACTATCGGTTCAATGTGTAAAAGCATATGTGGATACGCCGGATGATGAAAACACACTGTACCTGATTCGTATGTTAGATGCAATTAAAGACTTAAAATATATTCCGGGTACAACACCGCAACAGGCGTATGATAGAATCTTCGCCCTGCATATCTCCCATTTATCGCAAGTAAACCTTGAAAAAACCGTGTCTTTGTCAATGGTTTATCCCTCAAGAGTTCGGAAAATATTAAGCGATATGTTGAAAAGGAATAATCATATTGATTTGAGCAAACAGCTTGTAAATACGATTTGTCCAACCACACGGTTTGATTTGCCATATAAAACAATATAACGCCGATGAATTTACATTTAGAAAACGAGGCTTTCAGGGAGTTAATTGAACTTGCAGCCGATCACTTCGGTTACGAGCAATCACATATTGAAAAGGATTATTGGGTTTGCAAAATTCTAAAGGAGTTGGCTCTATCGGATTTTGCAGAGAGTATTTATTTCAAAGGCGGTACTTCGCTTTATAAGGCATATAATATAATTGACCGATTTTCGGAAGATCTGGATATGTTTGCATATTCAGGAAATCCGAGTTCTTCCAAACAGGCGGAAAAGACTCTGAGTCGCAATATCTCCCATTTTATCATTAAGAATAATGTGGAAATGTATAAGGAAGAACTTTCCAAGATGGGTGGCGATTTCCGCAAACTGGCATTTTCCTATGATACACATTACAAAGGTGCAGGATTAAAAGAAAATCTCGAAGTAGAGATTAAATGTTGTATGCTGGAAGACAAATCGAAAATGTATTATCCGGCAAAACATCAACAGATAATGTCGATAATCACAGAATATTTGCTTGCGATAGAGAACGAAGAATTAATAGCCCGCTTTGCCCTCAATGGTTTTGAAGTGCAAACCATCGACCCGAAACGAACGCTTTGCGATAAGATTTCGCGTTTGACACGACTTTCTTACAATGATGATTTTGAAATACTTATTGCCAAACATGTCCGTGATATTTACGACATTTATTGCTTGTTAAGCATCCCTGAATATGCAGGTTTTATTCAGTCCGATGATTTTACTGAAGCCTTAAAACGCATAACAGATGAAGACGGCTTGTATTGTAATTCTCAATCGAATAATCCAATATCCGAAGCCCATGTATTCGTGCAGACGGCAGAAACATTGCAACTTCCGGCTATCTCACGAGCTTACCACGAAGAACTACGTAAATTGATATTTGATGCAGATAAGATGCCTCCATTGGCAGATGTCATCAACGCAATATTACTGTTACAAAAACCATTACAACTGTTTGACAAAAAACACCGATAGGTCTTTGATTTCAAAACTGCAAAAACAACAATTCAGCAATTTTTTAGGGTAGTTTTGCACTTTACCTTCAATGTAGCGCGCCAGTTATGATTTCTAACGGCTATATAAATCCGGCTCCGTTGGCTGACCTTACTCCCTACCTGGACGCAGCCAATATTGACCTGAAAAGTATGGATGATGCAACGTGCCGCACCCTTACGGGAGGCCGTTTGCAACCGGGCAGTAATCAAACGCCACCGCTACACATTGCAGCAACCCTCAGAGAATACGACAAATTCAAGTTGTAGGACTGGCTTTTCCGAACATCCTAACAAGCCTGTTCATACAACAGGAGAAGGGGTAACTGTAGGATCAGAGGGTTAGTAGTAGATTTTTTCTATTTTTGTATAATAATACAGCAAAAAAAATGTAACAACAATGAATAGCACTCATAAATTCCTAACATTAATGGTAGGAGTTACTTTAGTGTTAGGAGCTCTGCTTCTGCAGAGTGGATGTTGCAAAGAAGATCCCCCACCTCCACCTCCACCGATAGAGGAAGACAAGCCGCCGGTAGAGGAGGAAAAAGATCCTCTTCTGGAGATTACTTTCCCAAAAGATACTATTCCTTACGGAGATAAGGATATAGAAATTTCTTGGGAAAATCAAAATGTTACTCGTCTTTTTATTAACGACGAGGAACAATTTTATCCAAGATTTGGATCTGTTAAAATCTCTGATAGACTGTTCTCTGACTCTACTCTTATCTTTAAGGGGGTTAACAAGAAAAAAGAAGTAGTAGAAGAAGTTACCATCAAAGTAGGTGATTGGTACGAGTCTATTTTTGGGCTTGTTTCTTATTATCCTTGGAAAGAAGAGAAATTCACTTACACAGATCTAAATGATAATCTGATTGCCAGCTTTCCTCCTCTACCTGGAACAGAGCATCGGATCTTTTATTTCTACAAAGATGGTCGTTGTTTTTTCTCTCATACTCCTTACCGGGTTGTACGATGGTACATTAAAGATAAAAACACCCTCGTAATAGACGGGGAAGAAGGAAGATTAAGAGTAAGCGAGGAGAGATTAATTATTTCTGCTAGGGTTAAGTTTAAAGATCAGGAAGTTTGGGCTAACACACACTATGTCCACGCCTCGGATACTCCTCTGGAGTAGCCAAGGCCTTGCCTTGTGAACCAGGGCACAAACTTCTGCTCTGTCAAAAAAAGATCTTATTCTTCTGTAGGATTTTTTATAAAAGATGTCCCTTCTCCACAGCTAACTTGTGGTTTCTTGATAGAGGAAAATAAGAATTTTGTTCATTTGGCAGTTAATAATTATTACAGAGAAGACGGAAAAGGCAGGTCGCATCCGGAAGCATCCCCGGCTTCAGAGGTAATGCAGCAACCCTCAGAGAATACAACAAATTCAAATTGTAGGACTGGCTTCTCCGAAGAGCTTGTTCATGCAACAGGAGAAGGGGTAACTGCAGGGCCAGAGGGTCATTAGTGGATTTTTTCTATATTTGTGTAATAATACAGCAAACAAAATGTAACAACAATGAATAGCACTTATAAATTCCTAACATTAATGGTAGGAGTTACTTTAGTGTTAGGAGCTCTGCTTCTGCAGAGTGGATGTTGCAAAGAAGATCCCCCACCTCCACCTCCACCGATAGAGGAAGACAAGCCGCCGGTAGAGGAGGAAAAAGATCCTATTTTGGAGATTACTTTCCCAAAAGATACTATTCCTTACGGAGATAAGGATATAGAAATTTCTTGGGAAAATCAAAATGTTACTCGTTTTTTTGTTAACGATGAGGAACAATTTTATCCAAGATTCGGATCTATAAAAATCTCAGACAGATTATTCTCTGATACGATTTTTGTCTTTAGGGGGATTAACAAAGAGAAAGAAGTAAATCAGTCAATTACGATCAAAGTAGGCAATTGGAATCAGTCTGTTTTTGGGTTAGTTTCTTATTTTTCTTGGAAAAAAGAGAAACTCACTTACACAGATCTAAATGATAATCTGATTGCCAGCTTTTCTCCTTTGCCAGGAACAGAGCACTGGATCTTTTATTTCTACAAAGATGGTCGTTATACTGTTACTGGCTTTACCGGGTTCCAGAAATGGTACATCAAAGATGAACATACGATTGTTTTTAACGGGTTTGAGCGAAGATTGATAATAAGCGAAAAGGAGATGATAATCTCTTACAGGACGGTGCTTGACAACCAAGATGTTTGGTTTAATATGCACTATGTCCACGCCTCGGATACTCCCCTGGAGTAGCCAAGGACACTCCTTGTGAACCAGACCACGAACTCATGTTCTGTCAACTCAATTCTTTTGCATTTCCTTGATTTGTCTATTGTTCTTTAGTTTAACCGCTCGGGTATCATACCTTGAGCGGTTTTTTGTTTCCAAAGGCCTTGCCTTGTGAACCAGACCATAATTTTTACTCCTGTCAAAAAAATCTTATTTTCCAGTTGGGATTTTTTATAAAAGGTATATAATATAAAGATATGACAGCTAAAAGTAAAAGAAATTCTTGTGTATGTGTTTTATGGAAAGATGCTGCTTACACCAATGACAAAAAGGCCTTAAAAGAGATTCCGCCTCCAGATCTAACTTGTGGTTTCTTAATAGAGAAAAATAAGGATTTTGTTAACTTAGCTGTTAATAGCTATTATACAGAAGAAGAAAGAAGGATTGAGTTAATAGATGGTTTTATAATTCCAGTCGGGACAATAATAAAGATAAAAAAAGTAGGTTTTTATGAAAAAAGATAATTTTATTAAAATAAGCTGGAATGATGCTTGTTTCTATACCCACAGGAATTTTATATGAGAAAAATGACGATTATGTCATAGTAAAAAAACCTTTTACCCCGAAAATAGTTTTCCCAAATAATTATGGGTATTCTGGCTATAGTGTACCACTATTTCGGAGTATTGTATCCCAAGAACTATTCTCTGTTAACAATTATTTTCCCTTAAGTAAATTTTTAAATTTGCGGTTATATACTTCGCTACGATCTGCAATGTATTCGAAAAACAAAGCTCCATCAATCTCACACTTGCTTATAGCCGGATAATTTCATACAGTTAGGAATATCCGAAATGCTTTCAGCTCTCTTTGCTTTTTTTGATGGGCCCGGCTAAAACCTTTTTTGTTTTATCGTCAAGCTTTTAAGCTTGCTTAATAAAGCGTTTTGAATAGTTTACTATCATCTTCCTAACATATCTTCAAACGCTTTTTTTGCTTTCTCCGTTGCCTTTTCTTGACCATCAGGGTACATCATCAGCATCAATTCATAAAGTTGCTCATCAGTCAAATGCTCCTCACTCTTCTTGATTAGAATATCTTCCATGTACCTTTTTAGAGATACACCATCGGTAGTTGCTCTTAATTGAAGTGCTTTAAGAGTTATATCGGGAAGGTCTATAAGTTTTCTAGTTGTTGCTTTCATGGTTGTTAATGTTAATTCTGTTGTAAATATATATTATATATAGAATATATACAACGAGTATAGTGGAAAACTCTTATTATGATAGAACATACAATGGTTTATTTGATGATAGAGCTGTACAGGTACCGGCTGTAGCGCTTGAAAGGGTACCGCATCAGAGCCCAAAGAGCAGATTGTATTTTCGAAAATACAAAAAAGGGAGAAAAGTGTATGTTGCAATATACAAATTCTGGCGCTCTGTGACGCGCTGGATTGAATCTAAAACTGCGCGAATCTAAAAGTGTGCCACCTTAAGAGAATAACATCCTCTGCTGGTATACCAAAACTCTAATAATGGCCTTATATCAACGAAAGCTATACCTGAACCGTCTGTTATCGAGGTGAATAGATAAGAACAAGGAAATAATTATTTTTGCAACAGTTCTTTCAGTTTGTTTGCCTGACTCTTTAATTTTTGGGGATTACTCATTTTTAGTTTATTAAGATTGAGCAGTTTCCATTGAACAGAAGGATATTTTTCAAAGTTTTTGTATTCAAAATGCTCCCAATCCGGTTCTGCCATTTCAAAGCTAATTAAGAATCGCTTGTCGTTTTCATTCAGTAACCCATGTACGCTTTTAATCAGGTTCTGACGAGTCTCTTCATACTCTACGTAAGTAAACGGTATATCCGTCATTCCTTCAAATTGGTTATGAAGAGCTTCTTGTTGATCAATCAGAAAAGGATCAAGTGATTCATATATTGGACGGCCACTTCCCAGCAAACAAAACAAAAAACCCTCTTTGGCATCCAAAATAGGTATATCCATATATTTTATATCAAACAGATCACGGGGATGTTGCCTGGATAGCGCAGCTGCTATTTTACCTCCGTATAGAAGTGTTTTGGGCACAATATCGGCTTCACAGTACAAATCGAATTCTTTTTGAGCCTTTCTGCAAAGAGGTAGTCTGAGCACATTACCGCCTATGATGCCACGTTTAATCTGATTGACTTCTACAGGTCGCAGGGTTT
>MTBK01218537.1_pt1 | contig 12189 bp, 6 predicted proteins | sample 1535981 | NCBI WGS metagenome assembly MTBK01 (sample SAMN06109225, study PRJNA356200) | anaerobic digester metagenome | isolation source: biogas reactors fed with pig manure or primary and secondary sludge | place: Spain | collected 2016-06-30 | reverse complement strand
CGGTGACAACGCCACCACCGGCAAGATCACCGCCGGCATCACCATGGGCAACCAGTCCAACGTGACCGGCGCTTAATCGTAACCGCAACGTGAACAAGGGGGCAGGGTACACGCCCTGCCCCTTTTCTTTGTGAGGAGATCATCATGCCTGAATACAAAGTCAAGCAACCCGGTTTCTTTGGTGGCGTCTTTCGCATCCCCGATGGTCCGCACGACCCGGTGGTCACCGCTACCCCGCTGAAGGTCATCCCCTCCTGGCTGGAGTTGGTCGACAAGGCCGCACCGAAACCCGGCAAGGCCAGCAAGCCTCTCAAGCCCAACGACACCCCGGCGTCTTTCATCGACGGCAAGGGCAACGACGTCGGTCTGGAAGTGCTGTAAAGGAGATATACCATGGCATCGGTCATCGACATCTGCAACATCGCACTCAGCCATATCCGGGCACGTTCCATCAACTCCATGGTGGAGAGCAGCACCGAGTCCCAACAGTGCGCCCTGCACTACGAAGCCGCTCGGGACACGGTGCTGCGAGCTGTGGCGTGGCAGTTCAACAAGAAGACGGCGGCAGGGGTGCTGCGGGTCGAGACTCCGTTGCAGTGGACCTATGCCTACCAGTATCCGGCAGACTGTCTCAAGGTGCGCCAGGTGGTGGGGGATTATTTCTTCAAGGACCAGACTGCCGAGGGTCTGCGCAACCGGTTTGCCTACATGTCGGATCGGGTCGCCGTTCACCCGGAGGTGCCTTTCGCCATCGAGAACCTCGGTGGCGTCAAGGTCATCACCACCGACCAACCCGAAGCCTATCTGATCTACTCGCTGAAGATCACCGACCCGACCCTGTTCGACGTACTGTTCGTCGACGCCCTGGCGTGGTATCTGTCCAGCAAGCTGGCCATCCCGGTCATCGGGGGCGACTTCGGGCGTAAGATGCGCGACGACGCCCTGCAGATGTATCAGAGCATGCTGTCGTCGGCCATCGCCACCGAGCAGAACGAGCAACAGCGACCGGCTCGTCGACCGGCTCGTCTGGTCGACGTGAGGATATAACATGGCACGAAGCACGGCGCGGAGTTTCGTTTCCGGCGAACTGGACCCGGCACTTCACCAGCGGGTGGACCTGGCCAAGTACGCCACAGGTCTGGCTACCTGTCGCAACTTTTTCATGCGCCCCCAGGGAGGCATCTACAACCGGGCGGGCCTGCGCTTCATCGGAGCGGTGAAGGACTCGGCCCGACGCACCCGGTTGATCCCGTTCCAGTTCAACACGGAACAGACCTACGTCCTGGAGTTCGGCCACCTGACCATGCGGGTGATCAAGGACGGGGGTTATGTGCTGCGCACCACCGCGCCCGACATCGGCAGCATCTACGAGATCGCGACCCCCTACACCGAAGCCGACCTGTTCGACACGGTGGAAAACGTCTACATGCTGCAGTTCACCCAAACTGCAGACGTCATGACCATCACCCATCGCAACCACCCGGTCAAGGAGTTGGCGCGAACCGGACACGACGCCTGGACTCTGGCCACCGTCAGTTTCGCCTCGTCGTTGACCGTGCCGCAACTTGTGTCCAATACCGCCAATATCAGCAACATCACCAAGGGTGCGGGAGGGGTGTTGACCGTGACCGTGTCGAGCGGGCACCCTGTAGTCGTGGACCGCATCGTCCTCATTACGGGTGTTGTGGGCATGACCGAGGTCAACGACGTGTCGTTCCGCGCTGGCGATGTCGGCACCACCACGTTCACCCTGCGGGACGTCACCACGGGGAATTACATCGACGGGTCCGGGTACACGAATTACACCTCCGGGGGCGTGGTGTCTCGGCCGGCGATGACCACGGTCGGGGACGGGAAGGGATCCTACCGAAAGACGTATCGCTATGTGGTGACCAAGACCGACGTCAACGGGGTTGAATCGTTACCCAGCGTGGAGGCTAGTTTTCGCACGTTCAGCCTGTCCCAGACCTACGGGTTGCGGTTCGAGTGGGCGCTGGATGCGGACGCCGCCTTCTACACGGTCTATAAGGACACCGCCAACGGTACGGGGGTTTACGGTTTCATCGGTGAAACCAAGCAGGGAATGTTTGAGGATTACAACATCGCCCCCGACACCTCGCGTACTCCTCCCGAGGAGAACACCCCGATCTCGTCGACCAACAACTACCCGGCTACCGTCGGGTATTACCAGCAACGGCGCATGTTCGCCAACACCATCAACAAGCCCCAAACCGTGTTCGCCACCCAGGTCGGGGTGTTCAACTCCCTGCGGTCCTCGACGCCGACCCGGGATGACGACGCCATCACCTACACCATCAACTCGCGCCAGGTTAACGAGATCCGACATATCGTCGACCTCGAGGACCTGATGCTGCTGACGGCCGGCGCCGAGTTCCGGGTCACTGAGGGACAGGACTTCGTGTTGACGCCCAGCACCATGGGCGCCAAAGCCCAAGGTTACCATGGCGCATCCTGGACGCGACCGGCTACCGTCGGCAACTCCGTGGTCTACGTCCAGGAGAAGGGGGGTCGCCTGCGGGGTCTGGATTACTCGGTGGACGAGGGCAAATACACCGGTAACGACCTGTCGGTCATGTCGGAGCATCTGTTCAACGGTCGCAGTGTGGTGGAGATGGCTTACGCCGCTGAACCCTACAGCATTCTGTGGTGCGTCATGTCCGACGGTGGTCTGCTCGGTATGACCTACCAGAATGAGCATCAGGTCTGGGGCTGGCACCGGCACGACACCGACGGGGCGTTCGAGTCCGTCGCCGTGATCCGGGAAGGGTTGATCGATGCCGTATACTTCGTCGTCAAGCGGGTCGTCGATGGTGACGTGGTGCGGTACGTCGAGCGTCTCGAACCTCGCTATGACGATGCCGCCGAGAACGCCTTTTTCGTCGACTCCGGCCTGACCTACGACGGCGCCCCGGCGACGACCATCATCGGGCTGGACCATCTCGAGGGGGAGACGGTGGTGGCCCTGGCCGACGGCAACGTGGTAGAGGACCTGGTGGTCACCGCCGGGTCGGTCACCCTGCCGGCGGCGGCCAGCCTGGTCCATGTCGGTCTGCCCTACGTCTCCGAGGCTAAGACCCTGATCATCGATACCGCGGAAACCACCCTGCAGGGACGGGTCAAGAACGTCGCCGAGGTCTGGTTGCGGGTCCTCAAGAGCCGTGGTGGCTGGGTCGGCCCGAACTCCGACACCATGACCGAGATAAAGCCCCGCTATGACTCGGACAATTACGACCCCATCGCGCTGAAAAGTTTCGAGCAGGGGGTGGTGATCACCGCGGACTGGAACGACAACGGTCAGGTGGTGGTGCAGCAACGGGATCCGCTACCCATGGCCATCACCGCCATCACCCCGGAGTTCGACGTCGGTGGGTAGGCTCTCCTATGTACCGGCCACGGTCGAGCATCTGCACTACGTCGCGCACCACATGCGACAGGAGGATGTCGACGAGATCCGCGCCTGCAGTGGGCACACGCCCCTGCAGGCCCTGCTGCGTGGTCTGGACCGCTCCGACCAGACGGTCACCGCGGTGGACCAGGACGGGGTGCCGGTGCTGGTGTTCGGCATCGCCCCCGGCTGCCGGCTGACCGGACTGGGGGTGCCCTGGATGCTGGGCACCGATGCCGTCAACCGCTACCGACGAGAGATGATCCTGGACGCCCGCCGGTTGCGTGACATGCTGCTGGACTTATATCCGCACTTGGAAAATTACGTTCACATTAAACACCTCTCTAGTGTACGATGGTTGAAATTGTTGGGGTTCCAGATGGATCCTCCCGTGACCATGCCCAACGGGGAGCAGTTTCATCGGTTTCATCTCTCGAAGGAGTAACAGCATGTGCGAACCCATGTCCACCACCATGATGGTGGCCACCATTGCCTCCACGGTACTGGCTGCCGGGGTCAGTGCCTACGGGCAGTATGAGCAGGGGCAGCAGGCCAAGGCCACCGCTGAATACAACGCCCGGGTCAACCAGAACGAAGCACAGAAGACCTTGACGCAGGCCCGCATCATGGAAACCGAAGAACGGCAAAAGGCCTCCGAGATGCGCTCGAAACAACGGGCAGCCCTGGCGGCACAGGGTGTTGTGGTCGACGAAGGCAGTGCCCTGCAGATGCAGGACGACACCACCCGCATCGGCGAAGCCAACGTCCTGCGGATCCGACAGAATGCCGAAGAACGTGCTGAGGCACTGCGCGAGGAGTCCAAGCTGAACCTGGCGCAGGGGAACAACGCCGCCTCTCAGGGTATGCTGGGCGCCGTCGGCACCGGGATCAAGGGTCTGGGGTCGGCAGCCAAAACCGCTTACGACGGCGGCCTGTTCGCCGGCAAGGGTGACAGCACCCTGTTGACCGGAGAGGGTGCCGGGTCGGTGTCCGAAAAGTGGTACACCGACGTCGACAGCAGCAAGATCAATCTGGGCACCCCGAAGCTCACCGCCAACCCTTTCAAGTTTTCGTAAGAGGTCGCCATGCCCGTCATCCCGCGAGTCAGTACCCCCACCGTCGGCCTGGAGGTGGTCAAGCAACCCAAGGCCTCCGTGCTGGATGTCAGTTCCGGTATGAACATGCTGGGCAACGCCCTGCAGACCATCGCGTCGCTGGGGGAGGAGATCCGGCAGAAGATCGACACCACGTCGGCCGAGGATGCCCTGGTGCGTTTCGAGAAAGCCAAGAACGATCTCTTCTTCAACCCGGAGACAGGATACTTCAACACCCAGGGCAAGCATGCGGTCGACGGCGCGGAGGGCACCAACAAGAGTCTGACCGAGTTGATGCAGCAATACAGCAAGGACCTGTCCTCCCCGCAGGCACGGAAGATGTTCGACAAGGCCGCCCAGAGTCGCGTCATCCTGGATCAGCGGTCTATCATGCAGCATGCCTCGAAGGGGCGCCAGGTCTACGAACTGGCCACCCTGAGTGCCCAGCAGGAAAACGCCCTTGAGAACAGCGCCCTGTATTGGAACAACGACGAGGAACTGACCTTGGCCCGCGAAGCCGGCCGCCTGTCCATTCTGGAGCAGGCCCGCATCGAGGGATTGGATGGGCAGGCCCTGGCTGAAAAGCTGCAGACCTTCGAGTCGGTGTTCGCCTCCTCCACAGTACAGTCGGCCCTGACCGCCAAGGACATCGACCGAGCCAAGGCCCTGGTGGAAGAAGGCAAAAAGAAGAAGTGGTTCGAAGGTCCTGACCTGGACAAGCTGCAACCGTTGATCGAGAAGGTCGAGCAGGAGGTGGGTGTCGAGCGTCTGGTAGCATCCCTGAAAGGTGTCCCTTACACGGAGCAGATCAAGATATTGGCGAAGCATGATGACCAGGATGTCGCCCGCAAAGCCATGGAGGAGGTCAACTTCCAGGAAGGCATCCGCAAGAAACTGGAAGACGACGCCCAGGAGAAAACTCTGGATGCGTTCCATCGGCAGATCTTCGTGCAGGGTAAACCACCCAGCCCCATGTCGGTCGACAAGAACCCAACCCTGACTCCGTCACAGAAGCAGACCGTCAAGGGGTGGATCAAGTCCCTGCAGGGGGACGGTGAAGGTAGCGGCGGCGGCAAGATGGACGAGATCAACCGACAGGCCGCCTTCCTCATCGCCGTGCGTAACATCCGCAAAGGACTTCCTGGCTGGGATTCGGCAGCCGGTGTCATGATGCAGGCCGGGTCGGCATTCGACATTCGCGACATGAAAAGCCTGGTGGGAGAGTTCGAGGAGAACAAGACCGGTACCGGTATCTCTTCCCGGGTCACTCTGAACATCGACGCCCTGTATCCGAATCTGTCCGAATCGAAACGGGCCGGCGTGGTGCTGGACGTCTCCAACCGAATCCGGTCCCGCATGGGCACCACCGGGGAGGTGGTGGACGACCAGGACATCAAGCAATACATCAAAGAGGCCGCCGAAGGGATCCGCAAGGCGATCCTTTTTGAGCGTCTGCCGTTTGTGTCCCGACCCGCGGAAACCCGTCCACAGGGTGGTTTTCAGAAGAGCGGTAAAGAAGACGGCGCCATTCCCTATATCCATCGCGATCTGCTGCATTATCAGAAACAGGGCTACAAAAACCCGCGCCTGGTGAGCACCGGTAAGCAGAAGTTTTTCGTGCTGGGTGACAACGGGTCGGGCCTGTTTGATGTGGAAGTCAACGGGGAGATCCGCTCCTTCGACCCAAGAGATCCGAAGCAGGCGGCCGAGATTCAAAAACTCCAATCTTTAAAATAAAGGATCGACATGGACATCGATTTCTCCATCGCCCAAAAACGTGGACCGGTCATAGAAGAGGAAGAAGAGCAGCAATCGCGACCGGCACGACCGGTCAACCTGCTACCGACCCCTAAAAAGCCCGGTGCCGCGTTGCCGGCAGCCATGCGTCCGAAACCCCAAAAGGCTGCACCGGCGCCGGAGATCGATTTCTCCATTGCCGCCAAACGCGACCCGTTGCTGGACAGTTACCAAACCGCGCAGGGTGCCAAGCCGGACGAGGTGGCCGAGGTCAACCGGTTGTCCCGGCAACTGCAGACTGACCCCAACATGGTGGCCGACGATCTGCCCAGCGCCCGCCACGCCGCCAACACCCCCGACTTCGCCCGGATCCGCAAGGAGACGCCGGTGCTGGGGGAGATGGCCAAAGACCCCAACTTCATGGTGGTGTCCCTGGATGATCTGGGTCATCTGTCGGAGATCGAGAAGAAGGCTCGCAAGGATGCCCAGCGCCGGGAGGCCATGGCAGCCCTGGAACAGTTCGTGCCCCGCTTCGGTCAGACCCGCATCGGGGAAGCTGTCAACAAGTATCTGAAACCAATCCCCGGCGTCGGTGCCATGTGGGATATGTTCGAGACGGCTTACGATTACTACCGCGACACCGAAACCATGCGGGAGTTTGCCTCCGGCCAGGCGATGGACCGCGCCGGGTTGCTGTGGAACAAACGCCGCGACCTGGTCCGACAAGGTAAAGACCTGTCGCCGGAAGATCTGCAGACCCTGGAGATGCTGGACAAGGCGTCCAGTTTCGACAACAACAAGACCGGCCTGGCCAGTTTCATTCCGGCTGCCGGGGAGATCGTCGGTCAACTGGTTGAGTCGGGTATCTCCAACGAGAAAAACCCCTACCATAAGGGCATGATCGCGGCACTTGCCGCCGGCGCAGCAACCACCGCATACTCCGGGGGTCTGGGTGCGCCGGCTGCCCCGTTCACCGCGGGGTCGGCGTTCGCCGCCGGAGTGGGCGCCGGGATGTTTGAGCGTAGCGCCGCCATCGAAGGGGGGCATGCCTTCAAGGAGTTCCTGCAACTGACACATGCCGACGGCACCCCGGTCACCGACCGAGAGGCATTGCTGGCCTCTGACATCGTCGGCATGGTCAACGGTGCGCTGGAACTGGTCGGTTTCGAAGCCCTGCTCAAAGTTGTACCCGGGCTGGGCAAGGTTGCCAAGGGTGGCGTCCGCGACCTGGCGACCAAGGTGCCCACCGTCAAACGAGCGTTGCTGAATTTCGCGAAGAACTACGCCACCGCATGGACCGGTGAGGTAACCACCGAGATGCTGCAGGAGTTCTCCAACATCATCGGGTCCACCCTGCTGCAGGACCAGTCCCTGCGGGAAGTTTTCTCGGAAGAGAACCTGGAGCAGATCGGCGAGATCTTCAATAAGGTCGGCAAGGGTATGGCGGTCATGGGTTTGGCCGGCGGCTCGGTCAACGTCGCCGCCGACATCGACACCGCCGTCTATGCGCAACGTCGTGCCAAGGCTCTGGAGACGGCCGCCAAGGCCGACCGGGAAATGATTACCGCCATGCGCAACGACGTGTCCCTGCTGCGGGAACGGGAGAACGAGAGCTTCCGGGAGTTTATGCAACGGCTGGGTGATGAGCATCACGTCGGCGAGGTATACATCAACGCTGAGGCCCTGGTGACGGCGCTCAAGGACACGGTGGGCGATGTGCCGGCATGGCTGGAGCAGAACAACCTGAGTCCCCAGGAGGTCGGTGCCCTGATTGCGGAGAACGGCGACGTGGCCTTGCCGGCCGGTCTGGTGGCCGCCAGCCCTGATGCCGTGTTCGACACCCTGGTGCCCTCCATGCGCCTTCGTCTGGACGGCACCGCTGAGAATCAGGTGGCCGTCGAGGGGGAGGCCCTGCAGATCCAGGAGGTCCGTCTGCAGGAGATGTTCGACGCCGAGCAGCAAAACATCGCCGACGTGAACACGTTCCGCGAACAGTTGGCCGCAGACCTGACCGACACCGGACGATATACCGCCGGTCAGGTCGAGGTGCAAGCCGTGCAGATGACGGCGCACATCTTCGCGATGGCCAGCCGTGCCGGCATCCCGGTGTCCGAGTTCATGCGACGACACTTGAAGCTACGGGTGCTGCGGCAGGACGGGCAGTCTATAATTGTTTCGACGGAGTCGGATGCGGTCTACGACCAGGACGACAACGGCCGACGCACTGTCGACCCGTCAGAGTTAATCTATCGGGAAGAGGAACAACACCGGGTCGAAGATGTCGAGGCAAGGTTTGCCCCCGGTGAGTATCACCCGGTCGTTACCGTGAGGACAGAACGGGGTTCCGAGATCATTGACGGACACAACAGAACCACGGTTGCGAAACAACGTGGTGACCAGATAGACATCGTTGAAATTTCGCAAGGCGAGTACGACACTCTACTGGACGCCGGCTACGACGACATGGAGATCTCTTACGCAGCTCTTGAACGGGCCGGAGAGTATGACGCATCGTCTGCGATGATCAACCAGTTCCCCGGTGCCGACATCGATACCCGGGGAAACGAGGCATACCGTTTGCTGGAAAACATGAGCCAGGAGCAGGAGCAGGAGCAGGAGCAGGAGCAGGAGCAGAACGACAACCCGACATGGGCAGACACTGCTGCCAACATGTCGGAGGAACAGCGCAACGACTTCAGAAAAGCCCTGGTCGACTTCTTCGGCGAAACGACCAACCCGTACGATGCTGGGTATGTGATGCCCGACGGGACGATGCTGGACATGTCAGGCCGTCATTACTCGCAGGACCATCCTTCACTCAGCGGGCAACGTCAGGTCGACCACCGGGAACTGTTCGGTGAGAACAAGCACGGGCTGAACATCGAGGAGTTTTTCCCCGACGACATGGGTGGGGGATACGCCATGGCTTATACCATGAGCGCCGCCGGCGCGGTGCGGCTGGACGCCCACGCCGGTGTAGCCTCCGCAGTCGGTGTTCCGACCCGGCAGCAGATGTCTGCTATCGGTAAAGCCATGAAGGGTGGTGACCTCCTGCTGACCTACGTCAACCCCGAGACGGGTAAAATCGTCATCGAGCAGGACATCAAAGGCGTGACCCCACAGAAGATCAAAAACTTCTTCGAGTCTGCCGCGACCATGGAGGACAGTTCCTCCTATTTCCATAAGACCACCGGAAACAACCCGCTCGGATCGGTGACCTTCGGGGAGGCCGGTCAGGTCGACGTCAAGATCTTCGAGAAGGCGAACCTGTCCACCTTCCTGCATGAGTCCTCCCACATTTACCTGGAGTCTCTCCGAACCCTGGCGACGGAGTACGGGGTCATGCAGCAGGAGTGGCAGACCATCAAGGAATGGCTGGGCATCGGCGACGACAACCGGGTCACCCGGGAACAGCATGAGCAGTTCGCCCGCGGTGGGGAGGCCTACTTCCGCGAGGGCAACGCCCCGTCGCTGGGTCTGCGCAAGGCGTTCGCCGCCTTCAAGACCTGGTTGACAAAGCTCTACCAGTCGCTGGCGCAACTGGATGTCACCCTCACCGACGAGGTGCGCTCGGTGTTCGACAAGCTGCTGGCCACCGACGCCGAGATCCGGCAGGCGAAGGAGTACCAAGGACTGTACGCCCTGCTGGACCAGGAGGCCCTGTCTCAGTTGGGACTGACTGAGGCCGAGCAGACCGCGTACCTCGAGAGTGTCGGTCTGTCGGACGACGTCGCCAGGGAGGTGATTGACAAGCACAAAATGCTGGATCTGCACAAGCGGCGCCGGGAGTACCGGGCGCAGGCCCTGGCAGAATGGCAGGCCCTGCCGTCGACGTTGGCCATCAAGCGCATTATCGAGATCGGCGGCATCAGTCGCATCGACCTGACCATCATGTTCGGTGAGGACCTGGTGAAGAGCCTGCCGAAAAACCCGGGCCTGCTCACCAACGAAGGTCTGCCTTTGGCCCAGGTGCTGGCCGACCTGGAGACGGGTCGCGACGAGTTGATCGAGATGCTGACCTCCCACCAGACCCAGGGTGCCTATGTGCAGGGGGTGGTGGCGGCCATGGAGGCCGAATACGATTCCCAGATTGACCCGGCCGACGCCATCCACAACGACCGTCTGCGGGAACAGATGGAAACCGAAAGCAAGATGCTGGCCCGCGCCCTGCAGCATGAGAACGTCGCCGAGGCGCGGCAGATCAAGCAGTACGCCGAGTTCCGGGTGTCCACCATGAAACCCGCCGAGATCAACGCCCTGGACCGGTCCATCGTCGCCCTGCGCAAGGCCCGCCTGGCCGCCGTCGCCGCCGTGCGCAAGGGAGATCTGGCCTTGGCCCTGCAGGAGAACGAGAAGGCCCGCATGGCCGAAGCGGTGCTGTCGGCCAAGATCAAAGCCCGGGACGCCCTGGAGGTTCAGCAACGTCGGTTCAACCGGGTCATCAAGTCGGTGCGCAACAACCCGGACAAGATGGCGGCGCCGTTCCGGGACCAGTTGGTGCGCCTGGCGCAACGCTTCACCCTGACCAAGAACCGGCTGCCGGAGTCCGACTCCCAGGTCACCCTGGAGACGTTCTTCGACACCCTCAACACGGTCACCCAGGGTGATGAGCTGACCGAGATGCTGGTCGGCGGGTACGGCACCTACGGGTGGTTGTACGACGAAACCACGTTCGGCAATCTGGGGGAGTTCACCTACCAGCAGATCACCGAGATCGCCGACCTCTTCAAGTTCCTGTATCAGGAGGGCAAAAAGGCCAAGCAAAACCTCCTCAGTGACGGACGCAGTCGGGACACCGTGGTGCAGAACCTGATAGCGAAGATCAAAGGATCGGGCATCGAGTTTAAATCGATTCGAGAGTTTGCCCCGTTCCGCAATCTGCGCAAGAAGATGCGCAAGATGGGCGCCGAGCAGATCCCCCTGCAGTACATCATGTCCCGCATGGACCTGTTCGACACTACCCTGATGGGGGAGAACGCCCGGGAGATCTTCAACCGTCTGTCTCGGGCTGCCGGCGAGGAGCAGATCATCCTCAAGGATCTGTTCGACCGGTTGCAACCGGTGATCCGGTCCCTGCAGGAGTCGGCCAAACGCCACCCGCGGGTCCTTACCGGGTTGCCGATACCGGACCAGTGGCGTATCCCGGGCAAGGACCATTCGGACTGGACGTTCGATAAGGTGTTGGCTTTCGCACTCAACCTGGGTAATAAGGACAACGCCACCAAATTGCTGGATGGGTTCACGTTCAACGGTGAGACGTTCAACATGGACGACGCCCTGGATGTTACCAGCATCCTGAACAGCAAGGACTGGCAGAACATACAGAGCATTTGGGACATTGTTGACTCCATGTGGCCGCAGTTGGCCGAGGTACACAAGCGGGTCAAACACTTCACACCGAGAAAGGTTGAGGCCGCACCGTTGGACGTGATGGGGTCGGACGGCCAGCGGGTGGTGCTGAAGGGGGGTTATTATCCCATCGCGTTCGACCGACGCGACGAGCGGGTCGACAAGGCTGCCGACAAGCAGTCCATCATGGAGAGTCAGGAAGCAATGTACCCCTCGGTGAAGACGCCGCAAGGGTTTACCATCGAGCGGAAAAAGACTGCCGGCCAGCGACCCATCGACCTGAGTCTGTCGGTGCTGTCCAACCATCTGACCAACGTCGCCCATCATGTCACCCACGCTGAGGCTCTCATCGATGTGGACATGATCACCCGCGCCCCGGAATACATGGCCGCGGTGACCAAGGCCCTGGGTGCGGAGATGGCCGCCGAGATTCGACCGGCCCTGGCGCGGGTTGCCAACCCGCGGGCCGATGGGCCGGCCCTGGCCATTGACCGGATCCTCGAGGGGGAACGTAACAAGGCCGCCGCCTTCATCTTGTTCTGGAACGCCCAGGTCGGCCTCAAGCAGGCATTCTCCCTGGCGAACCTGTATCAGGCTATGTAC
>MTBK01142482.1_pt1 | contig 12193 bp, 10 predicted proteins | sample 1535981 | NCBI WGS metagenome assembly MTBK01 (sample SAMN06109225, study PRJNA356200) | anaerobic digester metagenome | isolation source: biogas reactors fed with pig manure or primary and secondary sludge | place: Spain | collected 2016-06-30 | reverse complement strand
GATCGGAGCGACGTTCACTACACCGTCCGGGAGCCCGGTGACCGCGGGCTTCTCCCAGGCCGCGAGCGCCGGCGACGCCATAGCTGCCAGGCACACAACCAACAGAGCAACCATATACTTCCTCAAAGAAACCACCTCCGTAAAGTATTTTGCTGCATCCTTGCGACAGTGCATATGGTCCCCACCCAAGCGAATGGACAAATACGACCACAATCCAAATAGGATGGTATATCAGACAAAGTATGATGTCAAAGGGAAAAGCGCGAATATATTTACACCCCCCGCATATTGTTCGGTTCCTCGGCTGATCCCCGATGGCTGACGGTTTAGATGGTATCATTGGCCCGAAACAACTTGTGCCTGTCATCCCGAGGCGGTTTTTCGCCGAGGGATCCAGTCTTTGAACACCACTCCTGGACACTCCGCCAAGTCGCTGTTTTCTCGTTATGTGTCTACGATAATACCAACTTCCCGCCTAGTCCGCAGGGTTTTCCTACTCCTGTATTTCCTGCGCCTTTATCTGTTCATCCGGCGGCTCTTCGGTGGTCTGTCCCTTTTCTCGCATCAGGTCCAGCATGGTCTGCGCATTTTCATGCCCGTTCTCGGCCGCTATTCGGAACCACTTCTCCGCCTCGGCGTAGTCCACAGGGACGCCCAGCCCCTCGTAGTACCTCTCGCCAATGTCGAACTGCGCTGCGACATCCCCCTCCTCGGCAAGCGGTTATTATTCTTCTCCTCATTGCTCTACCTCCGTTTCGCAATAACAATACACAGTTACACCCTGCGGCAAGACCGCGCTGCACAGCCGACAAGCACGCAGCGTTATACGGCTCGTGGATCTCATACGTGCATCAGTATCTATAGTATTTTGGCACGCCGGAGTAAGGCAAAAAATACAGCTGTTGACATTTATAGAAATGGGGAGCCCCCCTGATCAGGGAGCCTAAGCGAAATAGTACAGCCGGGGCGGCATCAGTCCGGATGCGAACTTTTCTGCCGCCGTCCTCACATGGCTCCCGCCGTTTCCCAAATATGTAGATGCTAGGGAGGAGCAGGCATTCGCCTCACAATCTTACGATCTTTGTGGCGACCTCCTCGCAGAAGGCCCTGTCGTGCTCCACAAATAGTAGCGTCGGTTTGTATTCCAGCAACAGTTTCGTGATCTGGATTCGGGAGATCACGTCAATGTAGTTCAGCGGTTCGTCCCAGATATAGAGGTGCGCCTGCTCGCAGAGGCTCCGCGCGAGCAGCACCTTCTTCTTCTGCCCTCCGCTGTAGTCCGCCATGTCCTTTTCAAACTGGAGCTTCGAGAAGTCCAGCTTGTCCAGCACCATGCGGAACAGGCTCTCGTCGATTCCCCAGACGCGGGCGTACTCCCTCGGACTCCCCCGCAGATCGTCGGCGGACTGGGCGACGTACGAGATCTTCACCCCGCTCCCCACGACCAGCCTTCCACAGTACTCCAGAGACTCTCTGTGAAGGAGCTTGAGGACGCTCGACTTGCCGCTGCCGTTCTTCCCCTGAAGCGCGATGCGCTCACCTCGCCCGATGGAGAAATTCACCCCTTCGCACGCGACTCGCTCTCCGTAGCGGATGGAGACGTTCTCCAGCTCCGCAAGAAGCGGGGAGTGGTAGACAAGCGGGATGAGCTTCAGTTCGTTGCTCTTCTCCACGTTCCGCAGCAGCGCCGACTTCTCTTCGATGGCCGACTGCCGCCTTGTGTCGATCGACTTCGACCGCTGCGCCATCTTCGCCGCCTTGTGACCGATATACCCGGTGTCCGGGCGCAGTCCGGAGTTCCGCACGCCCCGCTTCGTCTTCTCGACCTTGTCCGACCAGTCGGACGTCCGGCGGGCCGCCTCCTGCATCCGGCCGATCTCCTTCTTCAGGCGCTCGTTCTCCGACCGCTCGTAGTGCTCTCGCATCTGCATGTTTTTCCACCAGGATGAGAAGTTCCCCTTCTGTACTTCGATGTTCGTCCTGTTGATCGAGAGAATGTGGTCGATGCAGGCGTCGAGAAAGACCCTGTCGTGCGAGACGAGGATGAAGCCTTTCTTCCGGTTCAGGTAGGCGGTCACGGCGGCGCGCGCCTCCATGTCCAGGTGGTTGGTGGGCTCGTCGATCAGCAGGAAGCTGTTCTCCTTCAGAAAGAGAGCGGCGAGCAGCACCTTGGTCCTCTCTCCGTTGGAGAGCGTGCGGAACGGGCGGCGGAGCGCGTCGTCCGCCACGTCGAGGAGCGAGACTTCGCGGGCGATCTCCCACTCCTCCGCGCCGGGCGCGACGCTCCGGATCAGCTCCAGCGTCTCCATCTCCTCGTCCGGAACATCGTAGGGGAAGTACTCGAAGTCCACGCTCGACGAGATGGTCCCCTCGTACTCGTACCGTCCGAGCAGCAGGTTCAGGAACGTGGTCTTCCCTCTGCCGTTCCTGCCGGTGAAGCCGAGCTTCCAGTCCGTGTCGATCCGAAAGCCAGACGTCCTCGAAAATTTGTTCCAATCCGCCCTCGTAGGCGAAGGTAAGGTGCGCGACGTTGATCAAAGACATGAGCATATCCTCCTGTGAAGAAAAAACCGCAAGAAGGCCTTTCTGATTTTCCGAATCCCTTCAGGACATCCGCCCGGATTTTTAGTATCATTAAAGTGGACCCGGTTGTCAAGACAAAAAATCATTGGTTTCTTAACGCATCTCAAAGATAATTGCGACTATTTAATGTTAACCTTTTTACCCCCTCCACCGGTGTAAACTTCCCAGGGAGTAAGGTAACCTAAAGCCTGATGCGGACGGCGATGATTGTAGTGGTCAATGTACTCTGCCGTAGATCGGCGGGCTTCGCGAGGACTTTCGTAGTCCTTAAGGTAGACTTCCTCCTGTTTATAGCTTCTCCAAAATCTTTCTGTGAAGATATTATCCATGCACCGCCCCCTTCCGTCCATGCTGATTTTTATGTTGCCATCCTCTGATCTGATACGCTCGATGTAATGACTACTGGTGTACTGACTTCCCTGGTCGCTGTTGATTATCGTCGGACGAGCCGCGCGGAAGGCGTCCTCAAGAGCATCCACTACGAAGCCGACGGAGAGCGAGTCCGAGAAGGACCAGGAGATTACGTAGCGAGAATACCAGTCCAGAAATACCGTTAGATACATGAATCCCCCCTTCAGCCGGACATACGTAATATCGCTACCCCAGGTGTGGTTCGGGTGATTGATGTCAACGCCCCGCAGCAGATACGGGAATTTGGGGCTTTCATCGCCGGCGCTCAGTTTCGGGCCAGGGTATATGGCTATTATCCCCATGTCCCGCATGAGACGCTGCACTCTCTTGCGGGACGCTCTTAATCCCTCTCTGGACAGTATCGCCCCTATCCTCCTGGAGCCGTAACAGGGCTGGTCCGTATGGATTTCGTCAATTCGCCTTCTTAGCAACAGCTCTTCTTCTGAGAGCGGCTCGGGGACGTAGTAGAGCCCCGTTCTGTTCAACCCGAGCAGCCAGGCCTGCCAAGAGAGGGGAAGGTCCCTGTTTTCCCAGTCTATGAGCGCCCTGCGCTCATTAAGAGAAAGAGTCGATACCGCATTTTTTTTTGAGCCATTCAAGCTGCATTGAGAGCAGCCCGACTTGTTTGTAAAGGTCGCTTATGGTTGATTCCGTGTCTATTTCTTCCGCACTCTTCTTGCGGGGATCGGCGAAGAGGCCGGGCAGTCCTTCAGTGGCGGTATTTTTCCACTTTTTCAACACACTGTGATGAATTTTATGCTTGGCCGCTATTTGACTGACCGTTTCCTCTTCCCTTAAAAGTTCAAGCACAACTTTTGCCTTGAATTCCGAAGAAAAGTTCCGACGTGGCGCCATGATTTCGCTCTTAACCTCCCCCGTTTTTCTGTCCGGTTTTCGGGGTCCATTATACATAAACCGAAACGCTTCGAAAGAGGAGACGATTGCACAATGTTCGCAGCATCAGAAGAATGGAAGGCGCGCTATCCGGACGCCTGCTTCGGCGTCCTCATTATGGAGGGCGTTGACAATACCGGGAAGTGCCCCGCGCTGGAGGCGCGAAAGGACGACCTTGAGCAACGCCTCCGCACTCTCTACGCGGGGAAGAGCAGAAAGGAAATTGGAGCTGAACACCCCTTCGCATCCTACGGACGATACTACAAGACCTTCGGGAAGAACTATCACGTACTGTTCCAAGTCGAGTCGGTGGCGTTGAAGGAAAAGCCGATTTTTTCGCCGTCGCCGCTTGTGGCGGTCATGTTCATGGCCGAACTGAAAAACGGGCTGCTCACCGCCGGGCACGACCTCGACCGGATCGCGCCGCCCTTTCTCCTGGACGTTGCGAAAGGGGGAGAAACCTTTACTTCACTGGGGGGAACGCAACGTACTCTTCTTCCGGAGGACATGTATTTCTCCGACCGGAACGGCATTCTCTCAAGCATCATCTACGGCCCCGACGATAGCAGCGCCATTACTGCGGCGACCTCCCGCGCGCTCTTCACGGTGTACGGAACGCCGTCTATTTCCGCCGGAGAGGTGCGCGCGCACCTGGAGGAGATCGAGGAACTTGTGCATATCCTGAACCCGGAAGCCGCACGCAAAGAGCTGCTGTTCCTCTGATAGATCGCTTTGCACTACGCAAAGGGAACTCCGGCGGAGGAGAGAACGCTTCTTTCACCGCCGGAGTTCCCTCGTCATATCATCCAGGCCGGGACATACCAGTTCTTCGAATCGACCGGCAGCAGGTCGTTGGCCATGCAGACAACAGCCCCGTTCCCTATCCCGACTTTCATTCCGGCCGGTTCGCCGGACTTTTCAGGGTCGCTCAGGGGCTCCAGCACCCGGAAGTGCTTCACAGCGTCTTTCCCGGGGGATGCCGACTTCTTGATCTCCACGGGAGAAAGCATACCGTTTTCATACAGCAACAGATCAATCTCCCGTTTTTCCTTGTCGCGGTAGTAAAAGAGGGGGGGCTCTCTTCCGGCGTTCAGATAGCTCTTGTACACTTCGGAGAAGACGTAGCTCTCGAAAAAAGCGCCGGACATGGCCCCTCTCTCCAGCGCTTCGGGATTACCCCACTTCAGCAAATACGCACAGAGCCCCGTATCCAGAAAGTGAAGCGCGGGCATTTTTGTCACTCGCTTTAAAATGTTGTTGGAATAGGGCTGCACGATAGCCACGATATCGGATGAAACGAGCACGGAGAGCCATTTCTTCGCGGTCGGCGCGGAAATGCCGCACTCGCCTGCCAGTTCTTCGTAGACGACCGGCCTGGATGTTCTGGCGGCGACAACGGTCATAAAGTTATAGAAGGCCATCTCGTCCGCCACCTGCGTCAGGTCCTTTATATCGCGCTTGAGATACGTGTCGATGTAGGAGCGGTAATAGGTCTCCCAATCCACCCTCTCATCCGCGTACAGCCTCGGCATGGAGCCCTTGAATATGCGCTCGTACAGTGCGTTTAACTCAAATTTTTTCACTTCTGCGGCGCGCTCCATAAGGCTTTTCGGGTCCGTCGTGAAGGGCTTCGAGGGGATTCCACGAATCTCGCTGGTTGAAAGCCCCGAAAGCCTGATGATCCCGACCCGTCCGGCCAGAGTCTCGCCGACATTTTTCATCATAACGAAGGATTGGGAGCCCGTGAGCCAGAAGTCGCCGTTCCGCCCGGAACGGTCCACAGCCATCTTGACATAGGGCAGCAGCTCCGGGGCGTACTGGATTTCGTCGATCAGCACCGGGGGCGTGAATCGCTGCATAAAAAGCGCCGGGTCGTCCTTGGCGAGATACCTGACGTCGGGGTCATCCAGCGTCACGATCCTGCGTTCAGGCTCCGCGAGGCGTTCGAGAAGCGTCGACTTGCCGACCTGGCGCGGACCGGTCACAAGCAGCACCGGGAATGTGGATGCCGTCCTCCTGACTGTATCCTCGACCGCTCTTTTGATATACACTGATTTCACCTCGTTTCCGGCAGCAGAGCCAACTATCCGACTAAACTAAAGCATATATTTATTATAGTCATATAGCCCTTAAGGCGCAAGGCCGTTTTTGATAGCCAGTGCCCGGCGCCTTCATCGAAAAGTTCAGTGCTTAAATGCTAGAATGGAGCCGCTGGAGAGTGTTGGCAGCTTTAGATGCCTTCAAATCAGAAGGCGGCCGGGGAGGGGTGGCGAGTATGAGCGAATACGTCAGGGTGGTGGAGCTGTGGAAGTCCTGGAAAATAACGACGGAGGCGGATCTCGACAAGTACCTTCATAACTTCCGCATCCTGTTCGCCTATCACTCCGGAAGGATAGAGAACGATGAAATAACCTGGCACGATACCAGAGAAATATTTGAAAACGGCAGGGTAACAGGTTTTACCGGCAGTCCCCGCGCTCTTTTTGAACAGCAGAATCAAAGATTGTGCTACGAATACATGAAGGAAAAAATCATAAACCGGGCCCCGATTGACCTGGACCTGATTAAAGAAGTCCACCGCATACTTACCTCCGGGACTTATGAGGAGCGGAGATATATTGAAAACAAGGAGCGGCCCGGTGAATTTAAGAAACACGACTATGTAATCGGACTTTACGAGGTGGGTTCTGCTCCTGAGGATGTAGAAGGCGAGCTGGCAGAGTTGATCGCCGAGATTGGCGAGTACAGCGGTGCGGACATTCTCAAGTCTGCTGCCTATTTCCATGGGAAATTTGAGTTTATCCACCCCTTTGCCGACGGAAACGGACGGGTTGGCAGGGCTTTATTAAACTACTATCTGATGATTAAGGGCCATCCTCCTCTTATAATAAAGGACGAGGAAAAAGGGAAATACTATAAGGCTTTGCAGATGTATGACGAAAAAGAAGAGCTGACCCTTCTTTATGAATTCCTGAAGAATGCAGCCGTGCAGACCTGGGCAAAGGCGCTGGCCCTTGCAGACGGCGAAAAACAGGAGCGTAAACCTTTATCGGATTTCATTGGGGAGGGGAAATAATCCCCGGGCCTCTCCGGAGCATTTAGCGCGGACAAAGGAGTGAAGGGACGGCGGTTGTATGCGGGGGAGCCGCCGGAGGTCAGAGCCACTTCCTCTTTCTGAATGCCGCCAGCATACCGGCGACGAGGACGGCCATTAGGCCCAGAACGGCGAAGTAACCCAGCGGCCACTTCAGTTCGGGCATATGTTCGAAGTTCATGCCGTAGATGCCGGAGATGAACGTGAGGGGGATGAAGATGGTGCCTATGATCGTCAGCACCTTCATGATCTCGTTCATCCTGTTGCTTATGGCGGAGAGGAACGTGTCGTGCATGCCGCTTACTATGTCCCGGTTGGTCTCGATCATGTCGATTATTTCGATGGTGTGGTCGTACAGGTCCCGAAGGAAGGGCTTTACCGATGAGCCGACCAGAGTCGAGTCGCTCTTCTCCAGGGAGGATATCTCCTCTCGCAGAGGCCATACGGCCTTACGCAGAAAGAGGGTCTCCCGCTTCAGCTGGTGCAGCTCCTTCATGTGGGTCCCGTCGGGGGCGGAGAGTATGCGGTCGGCCAGATCCTCGATGCGGTCCCCCAGCTTCTCCAGAACATCGAAATACTTGTCCACCACAGTGTCCATGACGGCGTAGGCCAGATAGTCGGCTCCCTCGCCCCTTATGCGCCCTTTGCCCGACCGGATGCGCTCCCTTACGGATTCCAGGAGGCCTCCGTCCCCGCTTTCCTGAAAGGTGACTACCCATCCCTTTCCCAGTACCACGCTCAGATTTCTGTTACCTACGGCACCCGCCACCTCGTCGTAGGCAAGCACCCTGAGAGCGAAGAAGATGTAGCGCTCAAAGTCTTCCGTCTTTGGCCGCTGGGCAGTGTTCAATATATCCTCAGTGGTCAGCGAGTGGAGACCCATCAGGTCCGCAAGGCCGTGCACCGTCCGTTCATCCGCCAGACCGTCCACATTGATCCACACCACGCCGATGGAATCTTTTATCCGGGCGCAGTCGTCAAGGGAGGCGTCTAGAATCTCCTCGCAGCCCTGAGGAGAATAGCTCATGATTTCTATGCGGGCTCCGCCGTCCGGGCGAGTCCCGGAGAACTGGCTGTCGCCGGTCATATCAAACCCTCCTGTCATCAGGGGTCGGCAGCGGATGTTCCGGAAAAGTTCTATGCCCTTTCCTCTCCGCAGACTTAATAGCCGAAAGCGCCCTGCAATTCTTGTCTGACGATTATAACACCGCGCCTGAATCACAATCAGGCCGAGTATCTGCGCCCGTCCCGGCCGGTAAGGGTCCAGGGGACGCGGTTTGCGGAGGAGAACAAAAAATATATATACGGCACTATCAGGAAGGGCCCTGCGGCAATCGGCGACGCAAGGGCCGTCCGCGGGATTGAGCGGCCCGCTGATGCCAACAGCAAACCCCGGCGCAATTGCGCCGGGGTGCTTTTTTCCGCAGTGCTTTGGATTTGGCCCGAGGCCGGATTTACTTTTTCACCAGCTTTACGCTGCACAGCATCTCCTTAATCCAGTCTCCCGCGGCGGAGTAGTTCTCCCGGGGCAGGCTGATTCTAACCGCGCCGCCGGTGTTCTCCCAGTGGGCGGTCAGAACAGCTATTTTTGCGCCATCCTGTTCGCCAGAGTAGAGGGTAACTTCTACTGTGGTCTCGCCGCACTTGATTTCACTGGTGTTGTGCCTGCGAAGCCCTTCGTTTTTCTTTCCGGCCTCTCGCTCTGCCGTTTCAAAGTCCTCAAACAGTGCAATGAAAATGCGGGACCCGTCAGGCCCTGAAACTTCTACGCCTTCATCGTTACGGGCGACCTCTTCGGCGCCTTCGGGCAGGGCAATGAATATCTCCCAGCCGGCGGCGCTGAAAAAGCCTTCCTCTTCATCCTCGAACTGGGGCAGGCCGCCGTTTTCTTCCTTCTCATCGTCGTCAAAGGCGGGCAGGCCCTCGCCTCCGTCCTCCGCCACCTTTTCCGGCTTTTCCGGCTGAGTTGCCGGAACCGTCGCCGCAGGCTTTACCTCTGGCTTAGGCGTAGTTGGGGAAACGGGAGAAATCACCGGCTTGGGGGCTTCCGGTAGATTCACCGCCTCTTTAACGAACTGCGCAAACTTCGGCTGCATTCTTGCAAACCATGGGTCGGTTGTGTCGAAAAGAAGCAGATATCCTGTCGTGTCTTCCGCGAACGCGTACGCCTCGCCCTTCAGAAGGCCCTGCTGATTGGAAAAATGGAAACGGTGAATCATCATTTCCCGGCCGTGAAGCGTAACAGCTTCGTCCTCAATGGGGGAGTAGTTGCCGAAGTTCGGCATACCGTTTATTTTTACGGCGTCAAGATACTCCCGGGTCGAGATCGGCGAGGGAAGTTCCTCCTCGAAAATCAGCAGCTCCGCCATGACCGTGGCCTTCTCCTGATAGATAAAGTACCTTGCGATGGACTCGTCCATAGGTTCTCTCTCAACCCACCCCGCCGGCAGTTTCCCTATGGACGGCTCCACGGCGGCGGCGGCCGGCATTGCGGCAATTGCCGCAAGCATCAGAATCAGCGCTAAGGATTGATGCAATCTCTTCATTTCTATTCCCTCCCATGCAGAACTGTTGTTGTTTTGGCCCCGAAGCGGGGCGCGCCGGTCTCTTGCTCTAAAAAACAACATCCTCAGTAAAACTTGAGACAATCTTAACACTTTTATCTCTGACTGAAAAGGTAGGAATTTATAAAAAGCGGATTTTCTTTATGAAAAACGGCTGGATTTATCGAAAAAGCTGGTTCTTGCAGCGCTTTACGGCAATATTTATAATATGGACCGCAGGGCTTTAAAAGTGACGCCAGGGCGGATGATGGATATTACGAGTATAATTGCAAGTTAGTAACAGAGAAACAGGGGGAAACGGGCATTAACGGATACGACAGGCCGGTGGAGCCGAGGCAGTCTTGGGAAAAAACGGCGGTCCACGGAAAAACGCCTTGATAGACTCCGCATCCTGTTCACCCACCACTCCAGAAAAATAGATAACAGTGAAACAACCTGGCGCCATGCCAGGCAGATATTTGAAAACGACAGAATGGCTGATTTTACAGGGAACCCTTGCGCCCTGCAGGATCTCCGCAGGCACTGAAGCGTTCAGGCTTCACCCTAAAAATGGAAGGAAGTTGATAGCGGTGTTTCGTTTTGGTAAGGGCTTCTTTGTTGTGTGTGCGGCGGCTTTTATCTTTTTTTCTGCAACCTGCGCCTTCGCCTCGATTCCTGCTGGGGCTGAATATGTCCCCGGCGAGGCGCTGGTGATATTTAAAACAGGAGCTTCGTTCTACTCCGCTTCCATGGCGGCGGCATCGGTGAACGCTTCAGGCCACAGAACATTTTCTGCCCTCTCCCGTTCTGCGGGCAAGCAGATAGCGCTGGTCCGCAGCAAGGACGCAACCACCGAAGAGCTGATTGCCAGGCTGAGGAGCATGCCGGAGGTGGAAGCGGCGGAGCCTAACTATATCCGGCGGATATTTGCGACAGTTCCGAACGATACCTATTTCGGCAACCAGTGGGGGCTTTCCAATACGGGATCATCCGGCGGCAGGAGGGGGGCGGATATCAGCGCTCCCCGGGCTTGGGACATCCGCAGGGTGGCGAACGAAAAAGTGGTGGTTATCCTGGATACAGGGGTAGATCTGAGCCACCCGGACCTTGCCGCGAATCTGTGGCGCGACGGGAGGGGGAAATCGGGCTACGATTTCGTGAACGATGATGACGATCCCGACGATGACGACGGGCATGGAACCCATGTGGCGGGCATAATCGGAGCCGTGGCAAACAACCGCCTGGGGGTTTCGGGTGTGGCGTGGAACGTTAAGATGATTCCCCTGAAAATCGCTGACGGAGTTGGCAGAGTGTTGGACAGTGCCGAAATCGCTGCTATTGAGTGGATCCTCAGGAAAAAAGAAGCAGGTTTGGATATAGTCGCAGTCAATGGGTCCTACGGAGGATATGAATATTCGGCTGCCCAGCGAAATGCGATTTCAGGCCTGGCGAACAAGGGTATTGTTTTCGTGGCGGCGGCGGGAAACAGTTTTAATAACAACGACTCCCGACCGACATACCCGGCGAGCTACGGCCTGCCCAACATCATTTCAGTGGCGGCGACGGATAAGCACGATACTCTGTCGGATTTCTCGAACTACGGAAAGGAAACGGTCCATCTCGCGGCGCCGGGAACAGGTATTCTCAGCACGTACAGCTCCTACAGCCCTCTCCCGGGAGACCCCTTCTTCGACTCTGTATTGGGTCTCGACCGGTGGAATCACGGAGCTGAGGAAGGTTCTGTCGACGAATGGTCCGCCGGAATATTTGATTCGCGCCCGGTTTTGAATAGCGGGTACGAAGCGAACAATTCATCCTGGGTCGGGCCGAAGGATTCCATCGACCTTTCTGGCAAGCGGGGTGAGCATATTGTCCTGGGTTTTCCCGTCGTCTTTGATATAGAGAAGGGAGAGGATTTTGTAAGACTTTACTTCTCCTCCGACCACGGGGCGACCTGGACGAAGGTCTACGAGATTTCGGAGTATACCGGCGATAATTTTATTGATTTCAGGCTCACGGTTCCTGACGGCTTCAAGACTTCGAGATTTAATTTCATAATAGAGCTTGAGACCGGAAACACTGGCGGGGACCGCTTGGGGGTAATGATAGGCGAAATAGGGATAGGCAGCACTGGATACAATTACTCCTATCTCAATGGCACGTCCATGGCGGCCCCCTTCGTGACCGGAGCTGTGGCCCTGACCGCAGCCCACTTCCCGAACCAGTCGCCGAGGACCCGGATTCTGGAAAACGTGGACAAGCTGGACTCTCTGAAGGACATTACTATCACGGGAGGTCGGCTGAACCTCTACAAAACTCTGTACCAGTACAGGGAGCCTGACGGTGCTGTGGAAGGATGCAGCGCAACTGCCCTATCTCCGTGGGCTATTCTGCTGGCCGTTCCGCTGCTGATGCTGTTCAAAAAGAAGTAAATCAAGATTGAAAGGGCCCCGCAAGGGGCCTTTTTTGTCGTACTGAACTAACGAAGCTATTCTACTGTCCTGAACGAAGTGAAGGATCTGGGGTTATGTTCTTCCCTGACAAGAGTGCTGATCAGGTAATTTTCTTATAAACAAAGTATAAATTTCTAATTATCTTTTTATATTTTCTTAAATGCTCGTAAAGCCTTATTCTATGTGCTTTCGAGTATTTTTACTGTAGGAAGATA
>MTBK01121051.1_pt1 | contig 12213 bp, 10 predicted proteins | sample 1535981 | NCBI WGS metagenome assembly MTBK01 (sample SAMN06109225, study PRJNA356200) | anaerobic digester metagenome | isolation source: biogas reactors fed with pig manure or primary and secondary sludge | place: Spain | collected 2016-06-30 | reverse complement strand
GCATTGTGCCGCCCGATGTCCTCGCAAGAGATGATGAGCCCCCCTGCATCGGCGAGAGCGGCGCTGTGCGTGCCCCCGGTGGCTTTGAAAATCAGGGCCCGCTCCTCCAGGGAATCCATCAGCGAGCAGATCTCCTCCGCCCGCATCGTCGGACCCCCCTGCGGGACCGGCGGAAGACACAGACCTTCCCCGGGGCCGGAAAAGAACACCCCCCGCCCGCCGCCCGAAGTGATCGTGCCCTTGCAGTGGAGACGTTCCACCGGCCCGGTGTCTTGCTTTAGCTCCACCGCGACGGCGGTCCCCTCTTCGTTGAGCTCCAGCCGGAGCAGATCCTCCATCGATTCCAGCAGCCCCCCGGAGCGCAAAAAACCCAGGGCGAGGCTCTTCTGTTTCTCAGGCGTGCAGAGCAGCGTCACCAGCTTCTCCCCGTTAACCGATAGCGCCAGCGGCGCCTCGACAACAACCCGGTCTCGGCAGGCGCTCCCCTTGCCGCCCTCGATCCGCCTGATCTTTTTCGTTTCAGTCAGCCGATCCACCGCCCACCTCCTGCAAAATGCCCCCGCGACGGATCTCCCGGTGCATTATTTAGTCCTTTGCCCCGCGGGAACGGACCCCCCGGTGCAATATCTTATCGCCTCCGGGTTATTATATTTCCCCTTTGCCCGGCGGAAACCTTTTTGCACCGCGGGGACGGGCCTCCCGAGGCCTTATTTGAACCGCCGGCTTGAAATATTTCCCCTTTGCCCGGCAGAAACCTTTCGAATTCAGTTGAAGAAAGGCGGCATCTCGAATAGAATATTAATTGATTGCTGAGGGGAGGTTTCGGCAAGATGGATCTGATCCTGAAAGTGGAAAATTTAAGCAAAAGCTTCGGCCCCAAAAAGGCCGTCGACGAAATCAATTTCGGTGTCTCCCGGGGGCAGATCGTCGGGCTGCTCGGGCCGAACGGAGCGGGCAAGACGACAGCCATCCGCATGATCATGGGGATTTTATCCCCCGACAGCGGAGCGATCAACTTCCTTTTCGACGGCCCCTCCAAAACCCTGGATAAAACCAAGATCGGCTATCTGCCCGAAGACAGGGGTCTGTATGAGGATGTCCGGGTCAGCGATAACCTGGTCTACCTGGCCGGTCTGAAGGGGCTCCCCTCCGGCCCGGCGCGGGAAAGGGCGCTGGCCTGGCTGGAGCGGCTCGATTTAAGCGCTTACGCCGATCAGAAGCTGGAGAAGCTTTCCAAAGGGATGCAGCAGAAGGTGCAGTTCATCGCTTCGATTCTGCACCGCCCTCCTCTGGTCCTCTTTGACGAACCTTTTTCCGGCCTGGACCCGGTCAATCAGGATTTCTTCAAGGAGATCATCCGCGAACTGCAGGGCGAAGGCACGACCATTCTCCTTTCTGCCCATCAGATGAATTTGGTCGAAGAGCTCTGCGATTCTATCTTTTTGATCAATCAGGGGCGGGAGGTGCTCTCCGGAAATCTGCAGGAGATCAAGGATAGCTACAAGGAAAGTATTGTCGAGCTGCGCTACAGCCCCGCCGAAGAGAGCGGCTTTCTCAAGACGATTCCCGGCTTGAGGATTCTGCAGGAAAAGCCGGGGCTGGCGGTAATGCGCTACAGCGGCAGCGCCGGGATCAACAGCCTGCTGCAAGAGCTCGGCTCCCGCTTGACCATCAACGCCCTTACTGTAAAGAAGCCGCCGCTGCACGAGATCTTTATCGAGACTGTTCGCGAAAGGGGTGGGGTTGTTGAAGTGGCCTAATGTATTCCGGATCTTCCGCTGGGAATTCATCAAAAATTTAAAAAGCCCCGTCTTCCTGCTGACCACCCTGCTGATGCCCCTGATCATGCTTTTAGGAGTCGGGATCAGCTATTTCGCCACCACCAGCATCGAAAAGGACGAGCAGAAGGTGGCGGTAATCGATGAAACGGGGGATTTTTATCCCTACCTGCAGAGGAGCCTGACCGCCTCCCCGGTGCAGCTGACCCTGCACGAGGCTGCCGAGCTAGAGAAACTCTCCGAGCAGGTCGAGGAGGGGATCCTGAACGGATATCTCTCTTTCACCGCAGAGAATATTAATAGCGGTCTCATCGACTACTATGTCCGCGACGCCAAGGAGATGAATACAGGCTCCCTGGGCGAAGGAGTCGGGGGAGCACTGACCCGCTACCGGATGGAGAAGCTCGGCTTGACCGCCGAGGAGATCGCTATTGCCACAGCCCCGGCAATCCTGCAGATGCGCAGCATCAGCGGCGAGGAGTTCTCCATCATTGAAACGATCGCCCCCTTCGCCTTCAGCATGCTCCTGGTTCTGGCTGTAATCATCTCCGGGCAGGTGCTCATGTTCGGGGTAATCAGGGAAAAACGCAACCGCATCGTCGAGATCCTGCTTTCATCGGTAAGCGCTCTCGATCTGCTGCTCGGAAAAATACTCGGCTTCGGCCTTCTCGGCCTGCTGCAGATCGGGATCTGGCTCGCTGCGGCGCTGGCGGTGGCCTCCCATTTTGTTGACCTGGGCCAGCTGGGACTGAGCGCAGGGGCGCTACTGCCGATGATTCTCTTCTTCGTCGGTGGCTACATCATGTTCGCCGCTCTCTTTGCCGCCATGGGAGCGACGATGAAAGACGCCGAGGGGGGCAGCCAGATTCAGGGATTGGTGGTGCTCATCCCGATGATCCCCATGTTTGCCTCAGGAGCGATCATGATGGCCCCCAACGCTGTCTGGGTCCGTATTTTCAGCTATATTCCCATATTTACGCCCATGACCATGCTCATGCGCATCGCCTCCACCACCCTGCCCTGGTGGGAAATCGCCTCCACCCTCGCCGTACTGATGATCGGGGTGGCCTTCTTCATCTATCTCGGGGCGCGCATCTTCAGCCGGGGTCTGCTGCAATTCGAGCGGAACATCTCACTTAAAGAGATCGGTGCAATGATACGCCGTGATTATTGAGGGCGGGACAAAGGGGACGGTGGGACAAAGGGGACGGTCCTTCTTGTCCCACCTTTTAGTCAAGGAGACGGTGACTTTGACTCACTCCAGCGTAGCGAAAGATAGTGGGACAAAGGGGACGTACCTTCTTGTCCCACCTTTTTGCCAGAAGCTCTAAGATATTTTACCACTGGGGTTTTGTTGGGATCTCTTTCTTCTCACTATATCGGGAGAACCATTCCCGTGGTGCACCTGTAAAATGAGCCACTAGATCCGTCCCCCCGGCTCACTATAAAATGAGCCACGAGATCCGTCCCCATGGCCCACCATGGCTCACGTGGGGAGTGGTGCTCCGGGGGGTCAGTCTTGTTCTTGTTTCGATTTTTCCAGATGGTAGCGCAGCGCCCGCGGGGTGATCCCCAGCAGCTCCGCCGCCTTGACTTGATTGCCAAAGGTGACCTCCAGGGCCTCTTCGATGAGCTGCCCCGCCACCCGCTCCCGCCACTTTTTGAGATCTTCCTGAAAATTGCTGAGGTCAAACCCTTCTTTTAGTTCGATCCCGGAGGTGAGCAGCTTTTCAAACTCTGTCAGCTGACGGTAAAGCTGTTCCCCCTGCGGATGGGCGGCAAAATAGGGGGGGGGCGTTACGGCGGTTTCGGCGGGGGCGGCGCTCTCGATTTCCTGCGCCGGTGCCGCCTCGTCTTCCTGCGGCGGCCGGATCCTCGGCGGCAGCTCCTCCGCCTCGATCACTTCGCCCTTGCTCAGGAGGACCGCCTGGGCGACGGTGTTGGAGACCTCCCGGATGTTGCCCGGCCAGGTGTGCTTCTGCAAAAGCTCCTTCGCCTCTTCGGAAAATCTTTTCGCCGGCATCCCCTTCTCCACCGTTTCCCTCTCCAGAAAATAGTTCACAAAGGCGGGAATATCCTCGGCCCTTTCGCGCAGGGGCGGAATAAAGAGCGAGGCCACATCGAGGCGGTAGAAAAGATCCTCGCGAAACCTGTTTTCCTCCACCTGCACGGCCAGATCGGCGTTGGTGGCGGCGATGACCCGCACGTTAACCTTGCAGAGCTCTTCACCCCCGACGCGCAAAAATTCCCCCGTCTCCAGAACGCGGAGCAGCTTGATCTGGATCGCCGGGCTGGCTGAATCGATCTCGTCCAAAAAGAGGGTCCCCTTGTTGGCCATCTCGAAGATCCCTTTTTTGCGGCTGGTGGCCCCGGTGAAGGAGCCCTTCTCATGGCCGAAAAGTTCGCTCTCCAGCAGCGTCTCCGTGAATGCACCGCAGTTGAAAGCCATGAAGGCGCGTTCGCTGCGGTGGCTGACGGAATGAATATAGCGGGCGAGAACTTCTTTCCCCGTCCCCGTCTCCCCCTGAATGAGCACTGTAATATTTTTCTTGGCGATCTTTTGGGAGGCGGCGATGAGGCTGAGCATCTTCTTGTTGGTGCCGACGACAAAGCCGAGCTCTTTGTGGGAGTCGGAAAGTCTTTCCATCTCGGCGCGCACGTTCAGCGCTCTCTCCAGCAGATCCTCCATCTCGGCAATATCACCGAAAGGCTTCTCCACGTAGTCGAAAGCGCCGGACTGAATCGCCTCCACCGCCGACTTGACCGTGGAGTAGCCGGTGATGATGATCACCTCACAGGCGGGCTGCACCTTCTTGATCTCCCGCAGCACTTGCAGACCGCTCAAGTCGGGCAGCTTCAAATCGACGACGGCTACGTTGAAGCGGTTCTGTTTGAGCAGATCCAGCGCCTGCGCCCCGCTGTAGGCGGCGACGACGCGGTGTCCCTTTCGTTTCAGCAGATATGAGAAAAAATTGCAGACCTCCGGCTCGTCATCCACAATCATAAAACACGCCACCGCGGCGGCACCTCCCCCCACCTGCTCATTCATCGGCGTTGCCCTCTTTTTCATACGCTTTGTCCAGCGGCAGGATCAGGCTGAACTCGCTCCCCCCGCCCTCGACACTTTCGACATCGATAACCCCGCCGTGCGATTGGGCAATCCCCAGACTCACCGAAAGGCCCAGCCCCGTCCCCCTACCGACGCGCTTGGTGGTGAAAAACGGGTTGAACACCTGGGGCAGATCGTCGTAGTCAATTCCGATGCCGTTGTCTCTAATATGCACGGCGACCACCTTCTCCGAGGAGCTGGTCTCGATGACGATCCTCCCTTTCTCCCTCGTCTCGCCGGCGGCGAGGCGGGAGGCGATGGCATCCTTGGCATTGAGCAGAAGATTGATGATGATCTGCTCCAGCCCGTGCTCATTTCCCATGAGCCGGGGCAGCGAGGGTGCCGGCTTCATCACCAGCTCGATGTTGCTCTTCTCGATCTGAAAGGAGAGCAGGGAGAGAGCGCTCTCGACAACGTCGTTCAGATCGATCTCCTCGAAGGAGTATTCCTCCTGCCGCGAAAAGGTGAGCAGATTCTGGATAATCCGCTGGCAGCGCATCCCGCTGTTCTTGATATCCTTGATCAGCTGGTAGTGCGGCTCCTCGGGATCGGTTTCCCGCAGGAGCAGCTGCGAGTTCCCCACGATAGCCGTGAGCGGGCTGTTCAGCTCGTGAGCCACCCCGGCGGACATCTCCCCCAGGGAGACAAATTTGATGGAATCGACAAACCGGGTCACATCCTTGGCGTAGTAGGTGACGCCGTAAGCCTTTCCCTTTTCAGTGTAGGCGGGGTAGGCGAAGATATCGAGCACCCGGTTGAAGCGGATCCGCGACTGCTGGTAGGCGGTCTTCTGCGTGCGCACCACCTGATCCATGAGGCAGGGGTTGCATTTCGATTCGCGCCCGTAAAATAGATGATAGCATTTCTGCCCGAGGATCTCCTCTTCGGGCATGGTGAAAAAGTCGATCACCGCCTGATTGACCCGCTGGACGCGGTATTCACGATTGATAAAAAGGAGCAGATCGGTTACCGCAGAGAAAGTGATCTCCCACTCCTGCTTGTGCTGCCAGACTTCGCTGTAGAGGCGGGCGTTCTCCAGGCATACGGCGAGCTGATCGGCGACCTGCTCCAGAAAGTGGAGATCGCTCTCTTCGAAACCGTTCTCGCAGATCACCTCGAGAACCCCGATGACCCTCTCTTTCACCAGCAGGGGGATCAGCGCCGTCGAGAGGAACCCGCTCTCCTCCGAAACGGAGGGCTCCCCGGTCCGGTGGTCGATGAGGAAGGTCCGCTTCTCGGTAAAGACCTCCAGCAAAGCTTCGGAGGTCTTCTCCTCCATCTTTTCCCGGTCGCTGCTCTCGGGCGCTTTCTCCTCGCGGTTGTTGGTCACAAAGACAGTGCGGCTGACCATGGTCCCTTTGTCGATGACGTACAGGCTGATGGTGTCGAAGGCGACCACCGCCTGCAGCTCCGGGATAATACTTTCCACAATCTCCTGGAAAGACATATCGATGCCGATGGCCTTGGCCAACCGGTTGATGATCTCGAGCTGGATGTTGCGCCGGGTAATCTCATCTATCTTTTTCTTCAACTGGACATAATATGATTTTTTTGAGCTGTGGATTCCAGTCAGCTTTTCAATGAGTGCTTTCTTGTTTTTTATAACCACACCGTTCCTCCTTTAAAGTGCCGAGCGGAAGATCTCGATAATGTCGTTCACATCGGCATCGCGCGGATTGGTGATGAAACAGGCATCCTTAATCGCATTCTCACTCAGCTCCGGCAGGAGCTCTTCGGGCAGACCCAGCTCCGCCAGCCCCGAGGGAATCCCCACATCCTGGGCCAGCTCCCAGACCATGGCGATGGCTTTCTCCGCCGCCTCACGGGGAGTCATCCGGTCCACCTGCGCCCCCATAATCGCCGCGATCCGCACATATTTGTCGATGGACGAGAGCAGGTTGAAGCGCATCACGTGAGGCAAAAGGATAGCGCTGATCTCGCCGATGGGCAGATCGAGCATCCCCCCGACCTGGTGAGTCATGGCGTGGGCCAGCCCCAAAACGGCATTGGAAAACGCAATCCCCGCATGCATGCTCGCCTTCCCCATGGCCACCTTGGCCTCCTGATTGGCCTGGCTGGCCACCGAGGAGCGCAGGTTATGCGAGATCAGCTTGATCGCATGGAGAGCGTGGATATCGGTCATATCCGTCGCCGCCAGCGACAGATAGGCTTCGATGGCGTGGCTCAAAGCCTCCATCCCCGTATGAGCGGTGACGCGGCTGTTAATTGTCGAGAGAAGCAGGGGATCGGAGATGGAGATGTCCGGAATCAGCGATTTGGAGATAATGGTCATCTTGATCTTGCGCTCGCTGTCGGCGATGATGGAAAACTGGGAGACATCGGAGCCCGAACCCGAGGTGGACGGCACCACGATCAGCGGAGGGAGCGGGTTGTTGATCAGATCGATCCCCTCGTACTGCTGAATCCGGCCTTCATTGGTCGAAAGGGTGGCCACCGCCTTGGCCGCATCGATCGTGCTGCCGCCGCCGATGGCCAGGACTGCATCGCAGCTGTTTTCCAGATAGAGGCGGGCTCCCTCCTCCACTTCATAATCCCGCGGATTGGCGGAAAAACCTGACCAGATCCAGTAATCCAGCAGCGCCTCCTCCAAAAAGGGCAGCGCCTTATCAACCCAGCGGTGCTCGATAACCCCTCTGTCAGCGACCAGAAAGACGCGGGAAGAGCCCAGGCGGCTGCAGCATTCACCGACCTGGTTTAAAGAGCCGATCCCGAAAATGATCTCCGGAGCCATGAATTTGCTGATAAACATCGTCAGTTCACTCCTCCCCTCTGATTGGGTAAGAAGGAATCTGGAACCTGTACGGCTTACCGCTTTCAATACCTAAGTTTCTGCGAAAGAGAGCGATTATCCTCTATTATAATCGTTTTTACGCCGAAAGACAGCCCCGCCGCCGGCAGGACTGTCTGCAGTAGAAAGAGGGTCTTCGGGGAAAGCTTCCGCCTGCGCCGGCCGGGCGGTACAAAGAACGGGGCCGGCTCCGGTCAACCCGGCTCCGGCCCCGCTCCGTAGGTAGATAAATGTTCTACAGCTCAGAGGCTGCCTTCTTCCCCTTAAGTGCCACTCCAGCATCGTCTTTTATTATTTCCGGGACTAAGCCGTATCCTAGATTGGTTTCCATGATTTTTTTACAGATGGTTCTTTGTTCAGTAGTACAGCCGCACTGCTCCGCTTCTTCCTGTGTCAGTTGTTTAGCAAAAGCTCCGGCACTGCAGAACATAACCCAGCCGTTCAAACCTTGATATTCCTTCCAATGCACGCATTGAACCATTTTCTTCATCATGTCACCCCTTTTCTATCCCCGGTGAAGTTTCCTTACATTTTGCCGTTAGCGATAAGATCCTTCTTCGGGAGCAGGGGACGCAGGTACGCACCCCAGTAGGTGGCAGCAACAAATCCGGCCCCGCCAATGATATTGCCAATGGTCACGGGAATCAGGTTGTTCAGGAAAAATCCCTTCCAGGTCAAGCCCTGAATAACTGCGGGATCGAGCAGGGCAGAGAGGGTTCCCTGGTTGACCAGCGTCAGCCCCATGGGAACAAAATACATGTTGGCGATACTGTGCTCAAACCCGGCGGCAACGAAAGCGGCGATGGGAATCATAATCGCCAGAATCTTGCCGATAACATCCCGTCCGGCGTTGGCCAGCCAAACCGCCAGACAGACCAGCCAGTTACAGAAGATGCCCCTGAAGAGAGCCTCCACCCAGGGCAGCGATGCCTTGGCCGCAGCGATATTCACCGCACGGACACCGATTGCCCCTCCGTTAGCCTTCCAGATTCCAGAATAGTAAAACAGGAACACTACCAGCAGCGACCCGACAAAGTTGAACAGGTAAACCCAGAACCAGTTGTTGAGCAGCTGCTTTCCACTGACCTTCTTTTCCAGGTACCCGGTCATGATCATGTTGTTGCCGGTGAAAAGTTCCGCCCCACCGAGAACAACCAGAATCAGACCGAGGGAGAACGAAATGCCTCCGACCATGCGAGTGAGCCCATCCCCGATAAAGCCTGCCAGGTCGTTGGTGATGATGGTAAACATGATGGCACCGAGCGCAATATAAGCGCCCGCAAGAATGGCCAGCGGAATTAGCGAAGCCATCTTTGTCGTCGCCTTTGCCTCGGCTACACCAACAAACGATTTGCAGATCTCTGCTGGCGGGCTAAACGAGGCCACTTTGGTAACCGCCGGTTGGGGCTCGGGAGCCGGCACCGGGACCGCTCCCCCACCGATGTTTAGTTCCATGCTACCGAGGCACTCTTTTCTTTTTGCCTCGGTGCACCCGATTTTTATCAAAAAATCGGGGTTGACCGGACGGTTGAACGCGGCCAGTTCACAATAAGAAACCGGGCCCGACACTGAATCGTACTCCTTCCAAAACTGACACTTCTTAGGCACAGCACTAACCTCCTTCACTTTATTTATCTTTGTGCCCCTTATAATTGCAAGATCCGTGCCAGGGGTCCGCACAGCGGAACAAATCATGAATTAGACCTGAATTGAGCAAATTAAAGCCGAAAGAGGGCTAAATATCTAGTTTTGAGCGAAGCCGCACCGGTTCGAAGCGAGAACAGCGGCGTCGCAGGGCGCTCTTAGTTCCCAAAAGGGTTCTTCAAGTGACGCAAATGCGTCACTTGTGAGCCCCGCAGCGTCACGGGGCCACAACCATGACCGGACCCTGCCGGTTAATCCTTTTTTCAGGTATAAAAAGTGCCTGCCTGCAAATGCTTTAGGGGAGGAGGTGATCGAACGATGGTCCAGTTATCCCAAAAGGAAAGAATGCTTTTGGAAGACCAGAAAGCGCACGAGGAGCTCTGCATCATGAAGTACACCGCATATGCAGAGCAGGCCGGAGACCAGCAGCTGCAGCAGCTCTTTACCACCTACGCCGGGCAGGAGCAGCAGCACCTGGACACAATCAACCAGATTCTATCGGGTCATGTACCGAGTATGGGCTCGGGTCAGCAGGCGGCGCCTCAGGCCGCCCCGGCTCCGGGCTCTTCCGGGGTCCTCGAAAAACCGTTGACCGCGGATGCGCATAATGATGCCGCCATCTGCCAGGATATGCTCTCCACCGAAAAATATATTTCGGCAACCTACAACACCGCTATCTTCGAGATGGTCGACCCCCAGATTCGCCAGGTGCTCAATCACATCCAGAAGGAAGAGCAGCAGCATGGCGAAGGGATCTTTAACTACATGCAGAGCAAGGGCTACTATCAGGTAAAATAAAGCCGCTGCCCGGGCAGCGGTAGACGGCGTAGAGAAGGGACTGTCCCGGGAGACAGTCCCTCTGCTTTCCCTTCAGCCCTCCAGCCCGCGGAGCAAGAAGATGCTCCCAGGTAAGGTTGAGTGTCCTTTCAGGAAGAGCCCTCCGCCAGCCCCGTGAGCTGCTCTACCAGGTTGAGCACGGAAAAATGGCCCCCCGTCAGCGCCGCCAGCTGGGTTTCGCGGCCGAAGATACGGTCCCGGATCTCGGCGGGCGGCAAATTCTCACCGGCGAGCCGGTGCACCTGACCGCGCAGCTCATCGAGATAATCCAGATAGCGGCGCAGCACACTCTTTCCTTCAGTAAAAACCCGGCCGATGGAGGTAAACAGGGTCAGCTCCTCCACCGGCAGCGTGAGCAGCTTTTCCAGGGAGGCAATAATGCCGGCAATATCCTCATCGGCACGAAGCATCTTCTGATTCTCGGAAACAAAAAGATCCCCGCTAAAGCACCAGCCCTGCTCCGGTTCAAACAGGGAGATATGATCGGAGCTGTGGCCCGGTGTCTCCAGCACCCGGAAAGTGTAATTTTCGGTGACAATGGTCTCGGGAACCGGCAGCGCCTGTGTGGGTTCCGGGTACCCCCAGACCATCTCCTGGTACTCGCGGAGCGGCAGCCGCTTGTTGATGAGCGGCAAAGCCAGCGGATGGGCATAGAGCGGCAACCCCTGCTTTTGAAAAATGTAGTTGGCTCCGATATGGTCTTCGTGGTGGTGCGTATTGACAACCACGTTTACCTGCTGCCCGCCGATATATTCGGCGAGCTCGTCCGCAGTATAGGCGCAGCCCGTATCGATAAGCAGCCCGTCCACCAGGTAAGCAGCGGTCCAGTAAAGCACAGAACCGTCCATCTCCCGCCCCATCATCATCTGTACAATCTCACCGTAGCGGTTGATCTCGATCATCGTATCACTCCTGTTAAATAGCGCGGGCCAGCTCTTTTTGCACCAGGGGCAGGTCCCGCATGGTAATGATCCCCAGGAGGGGCTCCGACGGACTGCCCGTCTTTGTGAGCAAAATGGCATCGAGCTTTCTTCCCCGCTGGTAGTACTGATAAAATAGATCCTGCACCTCGAAGAGGGTCGCCTCCGCCCCGAAAATTTTAAAATTGTCGATGTGCTCGGTGTACTCGAGCACCTCTTTTACGGCAGCATCCTTCGGAAAGGTCTCCCTTTCATAGCACTCCCCAAGCCAGCGCGTGATCGTATTGGTCGTCAGAAGGGCCACCGTGATCCCCTTCTCAAAAACCGGCAGCTGAAACAGCGAACGGCGGTACAATATCTTGACCGCCTCACCGATATGTTCCTCCATCCCCACGGCCAGCACCCTCTTTTTAAAGAGAGGCAGCACCTGGGGCGGCTCGAGCAGATGGGCGGCGATCCGTTCAATGACAGCGACAGCCTCGTCATCGGGCTCGGCGATAATCCGGCCGTCCGTGCGGTTGTGAACAATGGCATTGCGCAGCTCGGCAAATTCAAGAAGGTCTACCTTATATTGCCGCACCAGCGGGTCGGTCCGGCAGGCACATCGGACCAGTTCAAAAAATCGCATAAAGCGATCGGGAGCGACGATTTTGTTAAGACTCTGCTCAATACTGGTATATGCACTTAAAAAACGATCGGCGTTGCTCACGATAACCCCCTTGAATATTATATCATCACCCTCGCTGTTAAGTGACTATTTCGACAAAAACAGAAATAACCCTGCCCTCTCCAGCAAAAACCGCTCCCCCAGATGCACTGCCGGGACAGAGCTCGCATGGGCCCCAAGATCAGCTAACTGAAGTCAAGCTCTAAATTTAAAATATTTTCATGTAAACTGATAAAAACTTGAGTCAAGGGGACGTTGACTTTGACTCACTTCTGAAACGAGATCCCGCCACCGCTGTCATGCTGAGCGTAGCGAAGCATCTAAAACGTTGCTGATGCATCACGGACCCATTTCTCTTTGTGTTCCCCCTTCGGGCCCTGAGTCATGGGAGTTCTCGGATCAGATCCTTCGGACTGCGTCCTCAGGATGACAGAAATTCCCTGAGCCAC
>MTBK01276961.1_pt1 | contig 12216 bp, 10 predicted proteins | sample 1535981 | NCBI WGS metagenome assembly MTBK01 (sample SAMN06109225, study PRJNA356200) | anaerobic digester metagenome | isolation source: biogas reactors fed with pig manure or primary and secondary sludge | place: Spain | collected 2016-06-30 | reverse complement strand
GCGTTACGGAGAGCCATACAAATGCCCATGTATATTCCCTGTTGCCAAAAGACCATTGACTTAATAAGGGAGCAAATCCAATGGTTACTATGGCACCGAATAATCCCGTAAACCAGGACCAACGACGTAGAGTGATTACTGATCTGGATAAAATAGTCTGATCACCACTGCCGCTTGCTTCAGAAATATCCCTGACAGCACTGAAAGAAATTCCTAGTCCAGTAATTGAAACTATCATATTAAGTGGTGAATTTAAAAGACCAATAATTCCTACTCCTTCGGTTCCCAACAAAATGGCCACAAATTTCACCCTAATAATTCCAATCAAAATTGTAAAAACCTGTACTCCGCCAAACAATGAAGTGGCTTTAAAAATCTGCCGGTAAGATGATTGTTCTGATACCAGAATCTCAGATTTGGATTGAGGTTTATCAGAATATAATTCCTGTGACAATTTATTCAGTTGTTAATGTTTAGGAATTAAATTGCAGATTCAGAGGACTTTATTAAGAACTTTGATAATCTTATCCGCGTCCTTAACAGACATCACCTGGCTGACAGGCATACTTAACACTTCTCTGTGTATCTGTACAGTTACAGGCAAATCTGATTCAGAATATTCTAGGTATGCTTTTTGTTTGTGTGGAGGTATCGGATAATGAATCAAGGTCTCTATTCCATTTTTTTCAAGAATTTTTCTTAACCTGTCACGTTCAGGATGCCGGATCACAAAAAGATGCCATACGTGACCAGGAAAGAAAATATGGTTTGAAGTGTGCTCATTTGCTGAATTATCCTCCATGTTCTGTTTGACATTCAAAACTTTATTAAAATTTTTTAAACTGTCTTTCTGTTTAGAATCATTAGCGAATTTAAATCGTGAATAATCTGACTGAGGCAGGATAATTTTGGCATTGTTGATATTATCAAGATAATATTGAGCAATCTCACTCCGTTTCCGGTTATCAACATCAAGACGAGGCAATTTTACTCTTAATACAGCTGCCTGAATTTCATCAAGTCTCGAATTAATTCCTTTGTAATCATTAATATATTTTTTTGATGAGCCATAATTTGCAACACTCCGTATTGCCTCTGCCAGTTCATCATCATCAGTCGTAACTGCTCCGCCATCCCCCAGAGCGCCAAGATTCTTGCCCGGATAAAAACTATGCCCGGCAGCATGACCTAAAGAACCTGTCCGTTTTAACACAAAATTGCTCCCACCCGGTATCCCAGACTCTGAACTCAGGTATCTGAACTCAGGGTTTTTCAGCATAGCTGCACCTGCCGCCTGGGCATTATCTTCAATGATCTTAAGATTATATTTATTAGCAATTCTGACAAGTTCATCCGACCAGCACACCTGTCCATACAAATGGACAATCATAATCGCCCTTGTACGTTCAGTAATATGTTTTTCCAAATGAGAAAAATCAATATTATATGTATCTATATCAGGTTCAACAAATACAGGTATAAGCCGGTTTTCAGTTATTGCCAGAATAGTCGCGATATAGGTGTTGGCAGGAACAATTATCTCGTCATTTCCCTTCATCAGTCCCATTTCAAGATAGCCTCTGAGTATAAGTCTCAATGCATCCAGTCCGTTTGCCACTCCTATACAATGTTTTGAACCTATGTAGCTGGCATATTCCTTTTCAAAGGAATATGTTTCTTCCCCTAGAAGATACCACCCCCGTTTAATAACCCGCTGAACAGCCTTAGTAAGTTCCGGCTCATAACTTGCAGTAATCTTTTGTATATCAAGAAATTTTATCATCCTAAAAATTTTTGTTTTTCTTCTTCAGTGAAAGTCCTGATTACTTTTGCCGGATTACCCCCTATTATAGTAAAAGAATCAAAAGATTTGTTTACATAGGAATTGGCGGCAACAATGCAAAAATCACCCAAAACAACACCGGGCATAATAATTGATCCGGCTCCTATCCAGACGTGATTACCAATTACAACTGCTCTTTTTACAATGGGAAAAACATTCTGCATCGCAAGAGATGCATTTGGACCTGAATCAACCATTATATTGACATTCTGTGCAATACTCACATAACTTCCGATTTTTAATTTGGCAGCAAATCCATTAATAATGCAATTCATGCCCACATAGGAATTAACACCGATTTCCAGTAGGTTTTCCGGGCTCCCATATAAGTTACAATTTTTGGAAATCCTTACACCATCACCTATAATAACGTTATTAATGGATGTTAGAAGATCTATTTCAACATTATTACCAAGAATTATATTGGAAATCTTCATTTTACTTATTTTTTAGAAATAACTTCATAACTTCATAAAAATAATCCAGATCGTCTGAACTCAAGGTTTGATGAACCGGAATGAAAAAGGCTTTTTCTCCATAGAAGACACTTGACTGAATTCCATGTGTCCAAAAATGTTTTTTTAATTCGGGAAGATCAATATTATAATTATCTGTACGAAACATGAAAACTCCCGGAACCACACCGGCATGCAGCTCGAACCTTTCATGCAAATTCAAAGAACCAAATCTTGATTTCAATTCAAAATAATTCCTTATTCTTTGAGCGATTATCTGATCTTTCTCTACAATGTATTTAGACAAGACGTTTTTAATATAACGAAACATATCAAATTCAGGATTCCCGTATTGACTCAACACGTCTTTGTGCTTTGATACAAGCATCCCTCCAACCTGGATCGGAAACATTTTCGGAAAACTGTAAATAACAAAATCACCGGTTCTCCCTATTGCCTGATCACTATCATCTGAAAAAAAAGACACTGCACAATCTTCAATTATAGGAAGATTGAACTCTTTCAAATCCTTCAAGCCGGGATAAGGATATCCAAACTCATGATTAACGAAAATAATTTTTGTTTCAGACAACATCCTTCTTGACCATTTGCAATATTTTTCAATCTCACTGGTTACACAACTGCTTATATATGTATTCCCGGATGTAGTGAAAATAGTAACCACATCATTTGTGCCTGGATTGATGTTTTTGAGTGCAATGTTTATTGCTTCTCTTCCATTTATTGTATATATGTATGACAGATTTTTAAATCTGTCTGTCAGGTAATTCTCTATAGTGTTGTTATAGGGAAAGTGATAATTTAATGTGACATCTGAAGTTCTGAAAGGACTAATCCTGTAGGCTGGGGTTAAATACTGATCGGGATAAAAAACAAACATTACCTGAAGCTTTTATACATTGTAAATTTGGGATACAAAGTACACCCTAGACTTTCCTTAAATTCGCACAAACCATAGTTTGGCAGTGAATTTTCAGTAGAAGGACCAATATCCAGAAATTCAATATTCAAAGCTTTATAATATTCGTATAAACCAGATGCAAGAAAATTCATTGGTTTAACTTCTGTATGTCCGGGCAGATCACCCCAATATACTACCTGGACTATTTTATCTGTAACATGAAAAACTATTGCTGCAGCTATAGGACTTCCAGGAGCACCCTTTACCAGAAAATAATCTATCGGTATTATTATTTCAGTTTCCTGAATCTGATCCCAGGTCATACGTAAAGGGAAGCCACGGTGAGCACGGTTTTCGGATATTATTTCATAAGAAATTCTTTTCTCCTTTTCATCCGTTATCCTGATAAAACTCAAATTGGCTTCGGAAGCAATTCTTAAATTCTTCCTCGAGTTCCGCCAGAGTTGCTCTTGGTATGGTTTTTTATTACTTAAAATATCACAGGAAAAATTTAGATCTATTGCAGAAAAAACATAACCCGCCCTGTGAAAACAATTTATTTGTTTTGAGATAAACCTATAGTTGTAAAATAAAGGAGGCAGAGTAATTTCTATTGCACTGACATTTCTGCTATTTGCCAAGTCTGATAATATTTTTATCGCTTCTTCAATATGGTGAAGTCGGATTTTTTCTGAGACAAAGGAAAAACCTCCAAATGGTGCAGAAAAAGGTGATTTCAATACCTTATTTTGATAACCCATAATTATGCCTAAACGAACTTTTCCTTCTTTAAACAGTAAATAAAATACTTTTTCAGCTTTAAAACTGTTCAGGCTGTTGAATCCCGCATCCCCAAAGATAAAATATGGAGATGAAATGGCATCTTTATATTCAGAAAAGCTTACTTCAATGATTTCCATATTAAAAAATCTTCATAGGTTCTGATATACTCTTGTTCGGAATATTTCTGAGATGCAAGAACAAGACATATTGCTCCTGAGGAAAAATTAACAATCTCTCCCCAAACACCGGGTACAATATGTAATCCATAATTTGGCCGGTTAAGATTAACTATCTTTTTTTTAAAACCGTCATCAAGTATCACATCAAAAGATCCACTTGCTGCTACCAAAAGCTGATGAAGATCTTTATGAGCATGTCCTCCCCTGTCTGATCCGCTGGGTATATCATAGATATAAAAGACCCTTCTGACATCAAACGGCAGGAAATCACCATTCTGAATAATTGTGATATTACCGGCAGGATTATGAATTTTAGAAAGTTCTATAACACTACAATTGTATATATCAGATACTGGTAACTTCACTTTGATTTCATTATTTTAAATTCCTCAAAGTCACGTATATAATCAGATTCACTATAATTTGTTGAAGCCAAAATTAATGCCAGGGAATTAGTTGAAAAATTATCTATCACCCGCCATATCATTTTAGGAACAAATACTCCATAATATGATCTGTTAAGAGGAAAACGATATTCATTAATTGAATCATGAAGGACAACATCAAAGCTGCCTGAAAGAGCCACAATCAGTTCCTCTGTATCTTTAAAAGCATGACCCCCACGCATTTCACCTCCCGGCACATCGTATATCCAGTAAACTCTCCGGATTTTAAAGGGAAGATGATTATCTTCCTCAATAAAGGATAAATTGCCCCGAAGATCAAAAAACTTTGGGAGTTCTATCATTAAAGGCTTTGCATTAGGCATGAATAAGCAGGGATTATTCAATAAAGAATGATTATTTGCGCTTTCTGAATATTCTCTTTCTTAACTTCTTACTATTATCTGTATATCCGTATTTTTCGCTATAGGTGTAATGGCTGTTACCCGCTTTAATTCCATTTATTACAAGATTTACTCCATGAGTAATGTTAATGGCAATTTCGTAAAAAGTTCTGTCCAGTATGTCTTTAAGTGTGTGTCCTGGTCTTATCACCAGGAGAAAGGTATCTGCCATTGAAGCAAGATGAAATGTATCTGAAACAATACCAATAGGCGGAGAATCAACAACAATATAGTCATAGTTCTCTTTTAGAATCTTAAAAAGCTCTTTTGTTTTCTCAAGAGCAATCAGTTCTGATGGATTTGGAGGAGTCGGCCCTGACGAGATAATTGATAAATTCTCAAATGTAGTTGTCTGAATTATTTCCTCAAGCTTATCCTGTCCGATCAGCCATGTAGAAATACCTTTATCATTGTTCAGTCCAAAATCTTTAAAAATCTTAGGCTTCCGAAGATCAAATCCGATCAATATAGTTTTCTTGCCAAGCAAACTATAAACCGAGGCAAGATTTATTGCTGTGAAAGTCTTCCCCTCACCCGGCATAGAAGAGGTAACCAGAATTATCGGTGACACTGCTTCCTTCGTCAAAAATTGCATCCTCGATCTGATAAGTCTGTAGGATTCTGCAATTAGTGAATTGGGATTTTCGAAGACAACTGTATTTATTTTTCCCGGATTCTGAGGTATATATCCGACAACAGGCATATTTGTCAGATTTTTAATATCCTCTTCTTTTACCTTCTTGTTCAGCAGGAACAAAGAAAAGATAACAAGTCCCGGCAATCCAACTCCGGCGAATAATCCCAGAAAATATATTTTTGACGAACTGGGCGCCACCATCATGCTGAACCGGGCATCAGCAGGATCAATAACCTCACTGTCAGATCTGTTTGAGGCTTTTTGCATTTCCTGTTCAGCCCTTGTCTCAAGAAGGAATGTATATAATTCATCATTCAGTCTGAATTTTCTTTCTATACCAAGCAATTGTCTTTCCGTTACCGGCAGGGATGATGCCTGGGCATTTGCATTATTTATCTGTTGTTGATTTTCAGATCTCGCCAGACTGTTTGCTCTTCTGAGGCCATTAAGGGTTTCTCTTAATGAAGCTTTCGCCGTATTAATTCGTTGTTCCAGATTTCTTTGCAAAGGATTCATCTCTCCGGCACCCCTGGCAGCCATTTGTCCCTGAAGAAGAGCAAGTTCCTCAACCAGGCGTGTAAGACCGGGATCATTAATTCCCATTGTGACCGGCACAACCGGGATTTTACCCGTTTCCTCCCTGTTAAGATAATCAGCCAGGTAATCATAATAATTTGCTTCAAGATTGAGGCGGGCTCTTTCATTCTCAAGTACTGTTACCTGTGTTACTATCGACTGTCCCTGGGCTGACAAATCCATTACCCGGTGTGAAGAGCGGAAATGCTGTAACCTATTTTCAGTAATGGTAAGAGAGTCTGAGATACCTATCAGCTGATCATCAATAAACTGTATCCTCCTGGCAGCTTCTTCATTTTTTTTGTCAAGAGAAATTGCCTGGAATCCTTCAATGTGCCGATTCAAGAAATCGGCATCCTTAGCCGGATTGGTTCCGATCAAATTGATTCTTAAAATAGATCCTTCCCGAGAAAGCAGCTCAACGTTTAAACGATTACTATAATAATTAACCAAACGGTTTATACTGTGTATAGTGAAAAAAATCTGCTGGTTTTTATCCTTTGCAAAAGCCTCCTTATTCCAGCATTCAATATAAAACTTCCCTCCCGGACAAATAATGGAATCGCCAAAAGAAGCAGATGCATAAAATGGATAATATTCTGATGTTGATTCCAAGATAAACCTGTCACTACCCAGATAAGTCATAGAGAATTCAATATCCCTGGGCAAGGGTATCATATTTTCCGGAAATATTTTAACGGGAATATCAGGATAAATAGGCAGGTTATTTCTTAAGGTTTTGTAATAAAAATCAATTTCAAACGCCAGACTTTCCAGGTTTCTTCTTGTCAGATCCCTTGATTTTAGGATAATCATCTGGTTTTCCAATTTTTTCATTCCGCCGGGAAGTCCAAGGCCCTGTAATAAAGCACTATTATCAACCAAAGGCCTGTCTTCCGTTTCATTGACCAGAACAGTAATGGTTGTCTGATATGTTGGCAGCGTGTGACCAATATAAAAACGAGCAATAAACAGAGTAACTGCTGTTGATATCACAAACCAGTACCAGTTCCTGATCAGTAAAGAAAAAACTACCTTTGGGTCAAGCCCTATTAATTCCTTTGATTTTCTGACCTGCTGATCAGTTTTACTATTATGATTCTTTTTCATCATGGTTTTTAAATTCCTGATATTTCTAAAATATCGAAAGAATTGAGGAATACATCAAATCAGGTAAATAATAAAATACAATTCATTTCTCAAAGACCTCATGGATTCAGCGTCCTGAAAAATGCTATTACTCCCATTGCAGATGTAACGGTAGTCAGGAACAAGGTCCAGACAGTACTATTGATCTGAAAAGGCCTTGCCTGACGAGGCATTGCATAAATTATATCGTTTGGCATGATATAATAATATTCAGACGCCAGGATACTACGGTCGGCAAGCGAAAATTCCTTTATTACAGGACCGTATGGAGTCGGCCTGATGAGCTGAACCTTTTGTCTGTTGCTGTAATAACTCATATCTCCGGCCATTGACAGAGCTTCAAAAATATTGATCCTATCCTTTGTTAGCATATATCTTCCGGGTGTATTGACCTCTCCCAGAATACTTATGTTATTGTTAACCAACCTGACTGTCAATGCCGCATCAGTCACATAGTTCTTAAATATCGAATCCAGCTCTGTTTTTATTTCTGAAAGGGTTTTACCTGCAACATTGATCCGGCCAACATAAGGGATTTCAATATTACCATCAATATCAACGACATATCCGGACAAGACAGCGCTTTCCTGGGTAACACCGGCTGTTCCGACATCTGCATTAAAGATAGCAGACCATTGTGGATCAGGAGTTACAACCCTGATGTACAGATTATCATAAGGCATTATCTTGTAGGCAGAAGGCGTGACTGACATCCATAAATTCGTCTCCTCACCTGTGTATTCAACAGACTTATCTATATGCTTCAGATAAGTCATTTTTTTTCTGGAAACACATGACTCTGATACCAGAATTATAAGTATAAAAAGTAAAAAGACTGATTGGCGTTTTTTCATCGTGGCGGTGGCATTATAGTACAAAAATACACAAAGAATGGCTTACCATTGTTCATTTCTAGATGTTAATCAGTAATTGTATTTCAGCTGACTGATCCTGGATAACAACTTTCAGCAATACCAGCAAATATCATGCAGCACTGAATATTTTACCATGCTTATGATTATCTGCTTAGGCAATTCTTATTATTCTTAATTCTTTTGGTTTTTCTTCTTAATTCTCCGGTCTTAATTACAATATGGGACTCCGGACAAAAGAGACCAGAAATCAGAACAAAATATTTCCGGCCACCGGAATCTAATTCAGACCTTTTCAAAGTAAGTATCCGGATCGTCCGGATCATAGAATTCACTTATCCAGAAAATAGTGTACAGGTCTTCATCGCCGGTATTTGTGATGTTGTGGGTATACCACACGGGCATGTCAACATAGGATGGTTGGCTGCCGTCAAGATCAAAATTAATTATCCTGTCTGTTCCGATACGTCTCAGCTGAATCCGGGCTTTTCCCTTGATCACTGCAAAACGCTCAGCCTTACGGATATGGAAATGATTACCACGAGTTATTCCCGACTTTGTGGTAGAGAAGGAAACCTGGCCGCCACTGTTGAGCTTTACTGTTTCCACGAAAGATCCTCTTTCATCAGTATTGAGTTTAAGGCTGAAGGGGAAATACTCTTCATGATCAATATGGCAAACGAAGGTGTTGAACAGGTTTCTTTCAAAAGGATTATTCAGATCAGGGAAAATTCCCTTTTCAAAATAATCAGATTTGAACCTTTTAAGAAGTTCGAGTAAAGCCGTAACCTTAACCTCATCTGTATGAGCTATCTTATATTCTTTATTATTTGTTTTATTTTCAATACAGTTACAGATCTCCTTCACCAAATCGGCTATGTAGATAATTCTCAGCTGTGCATCAACATCAATTTTCGGCTCTTCGTTGTGGGTCAGCTGATGCGAGAAGGTGGCAACAACGGAATTATAGAAGGGATTTCCGAACGGACCAAATACATTGGGTATAACCATACCTGTGAATGTTGCCCCGTTTCTATCCGCCCATTGCGAAAGTAATTCCCTTCCTTCACGCTTTGATTTGCCAAAAATATTATCACGCTCTTCCTGTATGGAAGATGAAAAAAGTACATGTGGCTTTGAATTTGTTGCTTCAAATGCTTCGATAAGCTGCTTAACAAGTCCGAGATTGGTATTGTAAATCTCCTGAGGATCATTATGCCTGTTGAGCGCTGCCAGGTGAACAATAACATCACATTGTTTTACAAATGCCTCCAGCGCCGGCTGATCCGCGAAGACGGAATCTTCAAAGGGAATACGGATGATCTTATCCGGCTTAAGACCGAAATAATTGAAAAGATGTGTGCCTATAAAGCCCGACTGACCGGTTATTCCTATTTTTAGCATATTATTTTTTTTCAGGGTTAGTAATAAAGCTCTTCGAAACCGGTTCTGGCATTGAGGTCCTGACTGGTTTCTGATCAGGGTTCATAAACAATCTCCCGCTTTTCGTTCAGAACATCCTGCCGGATGAATCTGAGTGTCAGAAGAAGTTCTTTCGTTTCTTCGATTGACAGGCGTTGTGTGTTATGGGAATTATACTCATCTGCCTGAGAAACCTCCTGTGTACCTTCTGTGAAGAATTTATTATAATTAAGATCGCGTGTGTCTGCAGGAATCCTGAAGAAATCACCTACATCTACAGCTTTTACCATCTCCTCACGGTTGATGAGTGTTTCATATAATTTTTCGCCATGACGTGATCCGATAATTTTAATGGATGAATCTGATTTATAAAGTTCTTTTATTGCCTGTGCCAGAGTGGCTATCGTTGTTGCCGGTGATTTCATAACGAATATATCTCCGTTACTGCCATTGTTAAAAGCGAACAGAACCAGTTCAACAGCACTTTCAAGACTCATCATGAACCTTGTCATATTCGGGTCAGTGACGGTGATAGGCTGATTATGCTTTATCTGATTAACAAACAACGGGATCACCGATCCTCTGGAAGCCATCACATTACCATATCTTGTCCCGCAAAAAACCGTTCCCGTCCCGTTAAGATTTCTCGATTTTGCCACCATAATCTTTTCGCTTAGAGCCTTGGTCATTCCCATGGCATTCACGGGATAAACGGCCTTGTCGGTACTCAGCACAATAACCTTTTTTACACGATGAAGCTGTGCCGAATCAAGAACATTTTCGCATCCAAGCACGTTGGTTCTTACCGCCTCAGCAGGAAAAAATTCACAGCTTGGAACCTGCTTCAGTGCCGATGCATGAAAAACAAAATCAACTCCGTACATGGCATTGTCAATACTCATCCTGTCGCGGACATCACCTATGAAATATTTGATTTTGGGATTTTTATAAAAATGCCGCATATCATCCTGTTTTTTCTCGTCGCGGCTGAAAATCCGTATTTCCGAAATATCAGTATTTAAAAAACGCCGTAAAACGGCATTTCCGAATGAGCCTGTACCTCCTGTGATAAGAAGGGTTTTTCCGTTAAAATCCATAATACAATAGTTGAATCAAAGTAACAATAATTCGTTGAGCTTTTAAATTAGTTGATTCCCGCCAGATATATACATCTGATTATAAATATTTTATAAAAACAATTATTATTTGATAATATATTGTTTCTTAGCCATTTATGAAAATGTAACGAATTATTGAAAGTAATAATCTCCATATTTAATTTTCATTCATTTCCCGTAAATACCGGGATTGATTTGTAATGTGAAACGATGTTGCCGGCATAGACGGGTTTCAGATTCAGATTTGTTCCCGGGCAGTATTCCGGATGCCGGAATCGGAATCTTCAATATGTCCGTTATAACGTACGTTACTGGATTTATATTCCGGAACTATCTCCGAAATCAGCTTAACAACTTCTTTCCTCGTTAAAGTGTATAGATTTTCCAACATGAAATCTATGTTTGAAAGGATGGCATATTCGTCAATGCATTCGACATTCGCGATCCGGATCTTGGGGTGATGTGTCTCTTTTGTTATTTCCTTGTTGGTAAGCAACTCCTCGACAAGTTTTTCGCCCGGCCGCAATCCTGTATATTCTATTTTAATATCTCTGCCCGGTTCCAGTCCTGACAGGCGGATCATGTTTTTTGCCAGATCCGCAATCTTCACAGGTTCTCCCATATCGAACACAAATATCTCCCCCCCCCTCCCCATGAAACCTGCTTCAAGAACAAGCTGGCAGGCTTCTGATATCGTCATGAAATATCTGAAGACTTCAGGATGAGTAACCGTAACCGGTCCCCCTTTTGCTATCTGACCCGAGAATATCGGTATCACGGAACCATTTGACCCCAGAACATTTCCAAAACGTGTCACAATAAACTGCGTTCTGTTTACCTCAAGTAATGATGATGCCTGAACAATTTTTTCACATATCCTTTTGGTAACACCCATCACACTGGTCGGGTTAACCGATTTATCCGTGGAGATCATGACAAATTTCCCGACCCCGTATTTAATGGCCAGTTCTGTCACCGTTCTTGTACCGCCAACGTTTACACGCAGTGCTTCATGTGGATTTTCCTCCATAAGAGAAACATGCTTGTAAGCTGCTGCATGAAACACGATATCCGGCCGGAAATCCCTGAATACATGTTCCATCTTTTGGGGATGCGTCACGTCAGCCAGGATCAGCCTTGCCTGTAAATTGGAAAGCTTTTCCCTGATTTCATTTTCAAGATAGAACAATGGTGTTTCAGCATCATCCACCAGAATTATCTTTTCATTATTGAAACGGGCAAGCTGACGTACAATTTCTGAACCGATAGATCCGGCGGCACCGGTTACCAGAATAGTTTTTTTATCAAGTCCTTCACGGATAAGATCCAGATTCAGCTTAATCGGCTTCCTGCCAAGAAGATCTTCCAGCTTAACCTTCCGGAACTGACCTGTCTGGAGCTGGCCATTAACCC
>MTBK01085988.1_pt1 | contig 12231 bp, 11 predicted proteins | sample 1535981 | NCBI WGS metagenome assembly MTBK01 (sample SAMN06109225, study PRJNA356200) | anaerobic digester metagenome | isolation source: biogas reactors fed with pig manure or primary and secondary sludge | place: Spain | collected 2016-06-30 | reverse complement strand
AAGGGAGTCATTTACCAGAAACGAGTTCACCGCCAATTGTTGAAACGACAGAAACAACGACAGATTTATCAAATGAGTCAAATGCACTAGATTCATCCGATTCAGCTGCACTAACTCCGGAACAAACGGCTCCACCAGCATCAAGTGATAATCCGATAGAAGAGAAAAACACGACGGAGGAATCTTTAGGAAACCAAGAAGAAAACAACTCAAAAGAAAGTCACGAAGAAATAAAACCAAATGGAATGAATCCTGCTCAAAAGACTTACCCGTCTCTTAATGTAAACATTGCGACACAATTACTCGCAAGAGAATTTGTGGCTTCAGATCTAAACGGCTTTGAATTACCGAATCTTTCTTTTTACCAAACAAGACAGCAAGCTGCAATTGTTTATGCTAGCTTAAAACTTCTTAGTCAACCTTATAACGTGTTAAACGAAGAAGGAAAAGGATTTGATCAGCTAGGTTTTATCCAGTTTATTTATAATAAAGTTTTTGGATTAGCGATCAATAAAGACTTTGATGATTTGCAAACAATTGGCGAAAAAATCAATCTTGCTGAAATTCAAATAGGAGATTTACTTGTTTGGGAAAAAGAGCAAAAAATGGCTATTTATTTAGGCCAAAATAAATTTATTATGGCCGATGATACGTTATTAAACGAGCAACTAGAAAACGAGGAACGAACAGAAGAAAATTTAGCAAAAATTCCAGGCGTGCGTATTTTCACCTTGCATATGGAGCAACTAGAAGATGAAACAATGTATGATCAAGATTTGTTAACACGTTATGATTTTGTGCAAATGCCCTCTTACGCGATTCAATTAAATCCAAAGCTCTCGCTATCTGCGTATGGAGAAGAACAAATCGCCAATTATCCGGTTACTTTTAACTTTCAAAAAAATGAACAAACGCTGGCATTTATTGATTTGATCAGCGAGAGCGCTCGAGAGTTAGGGTTAAAATATGATTTGTTTGCTTCGGTTCTCATCGCTCAAGCAATTTTAGAAAGTGGATCGGGAACAAGTGGACTAGCTCGTTATCCTTACTACAATTTATTTGGAATTAAAGGAGGATTAGGCGTTGCTTCAGTGATGTTACCAACGCAAGAAGATGATGGCACAGGTAATTTATTTACAATTTCATCTGCCTTTCGCGTTTACCCTACCTATGAAGACTCACTGGCTGATTATGTTACTTTGATTCGAAATGGGCTTTCTTCAAACACTAGTTTTTACCAAAAGGTTTGGCGTTCAAATGCGAAAAATTATTTACAGGCAACGAGTGAATTAACGGGGAAATACGCAACAGATACTAGTTATTATAATAAGTTAAATTCAATTATTGCGACCTACCATTTAACACAATTTGATGAACCAAAAGTTGAAGTTGGACAAATGCTTTACGACATTAATCAAGTGCCGGCTATTTATCGTGAAAGGATGATTTTCCCAACGTTTAACGGGCAAAATTACAATACTTCTGCTTCTTATGGTATGGATCAATGTACATGGTACGTCTTTAATCGAGTGGCGCAACTTGGTGGAAAAGTTGGCGATTACATGGGCAATGGCGCGGATTGGAAAGAAACAGGGATAGCGCAAGGTTATCAAACAGTGACGACACCAAAAGCCGGGTACGTCATTAGTTTTAAACAAGGCGTTGCAGGTTATCATCCTTTATATGGTCACGTCGCTTTTGTGGAGGCCGTCACTGATGAAGGGATTTTAATTTCAGAAGGGGATGCATCTTATTTAAGTTACCGGGTGATTCCAAATGAAATTGCTTTATCGAGTGGTGTCAGTTATTTAATCCCAAATTAATGAAACCCCCTTCATTTAAAAAGAGTATTGTAAGTTTTCCCGACTCTTGATAAGATACTCTGGTAGAGGATGGTGCAAATAATGAAAAAACGATTGCGAAAAAAGAAAGCTTACAAACAGTATATTCAAGACATTTTTAAAGGTTATGAAACGATGCTAGAAAATAAGGACTTGCCCGAGTTGCATTTTTCTTATTTAAAAGAAGAAACAATTTTAAAACGCGATGAAAAAAATCAAATTCGTTTTCGAACATTTGATAAAGAATAATTAAAAGTGATTAGAAGTTTTATGATTTTTATAAAGCTTCTAATCACTTTTTTTATCAAAAAATGATACACTAGAACCAAGAGGATTTCTAAGGAGGGTGTTTTATGACTGATTCAATAAAAAAAGAAGACGTATTTGAGGAAATGTCATTTTTAGAAACGAAGGAAAATGCTTCAAGAAACATTGGTTCATTATTGAAGGATTTACAGGCATTTGAACAAGCCATACAAGAAGAAAATATTCAAGAAATTTATCGGATTTACAATGGACGCTTGCATAAGGAATTGAAAGAAACATCGAATCAAAACCATGAGATTGACCATTTACTCACTCGGAAATTTCATGATAGCTTTATTGCTCGTTTTCCTTTTATGAAGCAAAACCATAAACTTTCTTCAACTGTTACCCATTATCAAATTGGGCAGTATTATCGAGAAAGACCGGCCATCTTGATGGATGCCAGCATTCCAGAATTATTAATTTTACCAGAAGTGCAAGAAGATTGGTTGGCTACTTCGGACTCATTTGAAGAGCGCTTAGTTGCTCTTCAAACACAAATGGATGAATTAGAAGCAAAACAAATTAATGCAAAAGTGGCCATTGCCCAAGTTGATGAAAAAATTAAAGAGCTTCAAAAAGAAAAGGCTCAAATTGAAAGTAATAAAGGATTCTTTAACCGTAGTAAAATGGAGGAAGACTTAGCTTTAATTCAACAAAAACTCCAACCGCTTGAAATAGAAAAAGAAACGTGGTTACCATTTGCAACGGATATTTCTGAAAAAAATGCTGAGAAAAAGCGATTAAAAGAACAATATAAGGCAATCGAGTTAAAACGAGCGTTGATTACGAAAGAACATCGCTTAATTGAACAATATTTTGGTTCATTCGAAGAAATGCAAAAACAAATTACACTTTTCTTAGAGACGTACCTATCAGGTAAGGAGGGGTCTGAAAATGAATGAAGTTAATCAAACGACCGGTGATGAAACTTACGAAAGCACTTATATGATTTTAAAAAAAGAGTACCAAAATGAAATCACCTCATGGATTCAAGAATCTGAGAAGGAATTAGCGGATCTTTATTTAAGAAAAAAATTATTAGCGGCCAATTTTAAAGAGTTGCTTGAACAATATCAAACGATTATTTTACAAAATCAAGAAGTTTCAACGATTGCTAAAACCAACTTGCTAGAGTATTTCTCCTATGAATTACTCTTACCGTTTCACTCAATTGGCTTAGAAGGAACAGAACACTACAATACATGGGAAACGAAGCAGTTTTTTGTCGCTTACCAATTGGATGAACAAGGGCATTTGATTTTTTATTTCAAGTTAAAAGTATTAGATGATCGCTTTGTCGTTGATTACATCCCTTTAGTACGCTTAGATATGCAAGAAATGACGGTCACAATTGAAGAAAAGCAAGTACAAACACTAATTTCTTTATGGTTTTCGGATCATTTTCTTTCACGTAGTCAATTATCGTTGTTCAATCATGACTTAAACCGTTTGCTCATTCATTTAAGAGAGCTAGGCTTTACGGTGGCACCAAGCTTACTAGATAATACACAACCTCTTTCGTTTCATTTAGTTAGTGATTTTCCACTAACCAGTGAAATTTTAGACGAAATTTTTATAAAAACAATGGCTTCAAAGGAATATGATTTTAATAAGTTAGAAGAGCGGACGTATCAAGTACAATTAAACCAAGAACAAAACGTCATTATTCATTTAAAAGAAACGCAAACCGAACTTTATATTGACTCAAATGAAAGACGTCGTTCGATTCTTGATTTTGTGACAAGTTATCCTTTTCTAGTGCCTTTAATTGTACCCGGAAAAGAGAAATGAATTTAAACGAACAACAAACTTTTTGGGATGACTTTGCCCAAGAGTACACAGAAATTCAAGCGGAAACAGTAACAAAAATTGGGGAAGATGTTGCACATTTTTTAGCAGAAACAGCTTTGTTTCCAGTTACTTCTTTTGTTGATTTAGCTGGGGGAAGTGGGAAATATGTCCCTTACTTGCGTTCATTTTGTCAAGATTATTATTTAATTGATTTTTCAAATGAGATGCTTCAAATTGCGAGCACACAATTTAAAGGAGAAGACATTAAATACTGGCAGGTCGATCAACAGGCTTTTTTTGAACAAGCATCGCCCGCTTCTTATGATTTTATTTTTACCGCGATGAATCCGGCTTTGCAAACAAAAGCGGACCTGGATCAATTAGTCCGAATTGCAACGAAAGGCGTCGCGATATTACGATTAACGTCAGATTCCGATGTATTGTTTTCTCCTTGGGAAGAAGTGGTTGATGATTCCTTGATGGCGCAGTACAAAAATTGGTTGGACGTGGATTTTGAAAGTAAATTATTTACTTATACTATGGTAGAGGAAATTGAGCGCTCTTTTTTTGAAAATTATTTTGAAGAAGAACTTCAACAAGATTTAATGCTACAGTTACTGCAAAAATATTTTAGTCATTCAAATACGTACCAAAACAAGCGGACGATAACGTTTGAGTTGCTGTTAGTAAAAACGTATAAATCGAGGGAAATTAATGAAGATTATTAATTTATTAGAAAAAAACCAGCAAGTTCAATTTGCTATTTTTGACTTTTTTTTAGACCATCAAACGGGTATTCATTTAAAAAAACTCGAAAAAAATATTCAAATCTCTTTCCCAACTTTACAAAAAGAAATAAGCGCTCTACAACTTGAGTTACACGCTTACCATGAAGAAGCGCAAATTGAAAAAGGGGAGGGCGATTTGTACCATCTTTTTTTACCAAATAATTTTTCAAGGAAAGGCTTTTTAAACCATTACTTGCAACAATCGCTCAATTATCAATTGTTAATTGCGATTATTCAAAGTAAAAGTATCTCTATTCCCCAATTGATGATTGATTTTCAAATTAGTGAAGCATCTTTATTTCGACGTTTTAAAGCTTTAAATCAATTGTTAGAAGAGTTTGATTTGCAAATAAAAAATAAAAAGCTTATTGGTGAAGAAAGACAAATTCGCTATTTCTATTTTCAATTGTTTTGGCAAGGGAGTTACCAAAAACGATTAAGAAAAAAATTAAACGCTTCTGTTAGTAAAAACTTGGTAGGAGTTTTAGCAAATGAATTAAAGCGAACATTTTCAAAAGAAGAAGAATTAAAGTTATTGCTTTGGTTTTATTTAATGGAATTACGGTTTAATTACCAAGGGAATAAAAAAACGCAATTGCCTATTGATGACCAGCTCGTTATTCAAGAAGACCCCATCTTTCAAATACTAAAAGAAGTTTTAGCACGCTATTTAAGTCGTTTTGCGTATCAAAACTTTGAAGACGAAACACTTTATTTGTACTTGTTTTGTTTTGCGGAAGGATTTTTTTTAATTGATGAACAAACTTTGTATCCTTTAGAAAAAATTGCGCAAACGAATAAACAAGTTGCAAAAATATTGTTTGAAGAGGTCGCTATGCCAATAAAGACGACTCTTTTTCTTTCACCGATTCATTGTCAAATTGCTTTTTTTAAGGGGTGTTTTGAAGAAAGTTCTTCTTTGACTCACGGACGCTTATCTGACGATCATGCAGATAAACTTCGTGCTTGTATGAATGTTATCGAAAAGAAACTATCAAAACAAGTGAGTCACAACCAGTGGCAAAAACTTGATTTAGTCTACGGCTACTTGATTTACTTTTTTGAAAGAAGTCAAGTGCAAACAATTGAAATTGGCCTGGCGTACACGAACCCGCTAATTGCTCAAAATTTGTTGATTGTCTTACAAGATAAACTCCAACTCTTACAAGGTGTTCATTTGGAATTAGCAGAACCAAATAAAAAGTATCAAATTTTAATTCAAGATGAATACATTGACTCGATGGTTTATCAAGGTGTGATTCAATTATTTTTAATTGCTAATCTATCAAATTTTGATATTGAGCGAATTGTTCAGCTGGTTCACCAATTGAAAAGAAATAATTAGGAAAAGGGGAATTCAATTTGCGTGTTTTAATTATTGGCGGTTCGCATGCAGGAATCGCAACTGCCCGACATTTAAAAAAGATTAAACCAGCAACTGAAGTAATTTTAATTGAACAATCAACCGTTTTAGGCTATATCGGTAGTAGTCTAAACTTATTTATGGAAAAATATATCGAACACCTTGAAAATTGTCGGACAACAAGTGCTAGCGAATTGATGTCAGAAGGAATCAATGTGATGCTTCAGACAAAAGCAACGCAAATTGATGAAAAAAATAAAATTTTGCATTTGCTTTTAAAAGACGGCGAAACAACGGTGAAAGATCAATTAAGTTACGATTACCTTGTTTTAGCGATGGGCTCTAGTCAATATAGCACTTCTTTTTCTCCAGAAGGACAAGATCTATTGACGAACTTCAAGAGTTTACCGCAAGCAAAGGCAGCTGCAAAAACGCTTTACGATAGTCAAAAAGTGGTTATTATTGGGGCAGGATTAATCGGTTTTGAACTAGCGGAGACACTCAGTCAATTAAATAAAAAGGTGGTCTTGCTCGATCGGATGAACCAAGCGTTATTTCGTTATTTCGACAAAGAGATTTTATCGATTTTTTTATCCAATATTCCGGCTAACGTCGAATTAAAATTAAATAGTAATGTTGAACGAATTCAATTTGATGAGACAAATAAGTTTAAAGGTGTCTATTTAAGTGGGAATGAATTTATTCAAGGCGATACGATTGTTTATGCGATTAATCCAAGGCCTAATATTGATTTGGTAAAAGATTTACTTGAAATGAATCGAGATGGTACGATTTGCACAAATGAATTTCTTCAAACTTCAGATAAGAGCATCTATGCAGTAGGGGATCTTGTTTCAGTCTTTTTTAACCAACAAGAAAATATGAGTTATATTCCATTGGTAACTAACGCTTATCGGACGGGGATTATTGCAGCAACGAATATTTTATTAAATGAAAAAAGACGTTTGCCGGTGGTGCAACGAACGATTGCGAGTCACCTCTTTGATTTTTATGTGGCGAGTACCGGAATGAATGAAGAGGAAGCACCGTATTATGGCTTGAGTGTTGCTTCTGTTACTAAAACGTACACAAAAAGCGCCTTGTTTGGCAAAGACGATTCTTTTGAAATGACTTTAAAATTTGTCTTTGAACAACAAACTGGTCGCTTAGTTGGCGGGCAATTAATTTCTAATCGCGAAAAGTCATTAGAGCTCATTAATACATTATCGGCGTTAATTACGAGCCATGTGACGCTAGATGCGGTTTTGACGATGGATTTTTACTTTAACCCTAAGTTTTCTAACCCCGTTCATTTTTTCAACGATCTGGCTTTGGAAGGAATTTTATTAAAATGATAATAAGTAAGGAAGTACACAAGCGAATGTTCGTGTATTCCCTTGCTTATTTTTGAGTCTTTAACTTATTTTAAAAATAAGGTTGCTATTTAGTGAAAAATAACATAAACTAACTTGGAGAATGATAATCATTCTCATTTGAAAAATAAAGGAAGGAGTTCATCATGAGAAAGGTTCTATTTGGACTGGTACTAATCGCATTAATTGTTCTTTCTCTGTTTGTAGGTGTACATAGTGTTTCACTTCGAGGGGTTCTCGTTGGCGATGAACTTCAAAGGCTTTTGTTGGTCAAAACAAGAATTCCACGGACAATTAGTTTGGTTTTAGCCGGTGGTATGTTGAGTTTATCGGGAAAAATTATGCAGCATTTAATGCAAAATAAATTCGTTTCAGCAGGGACAATCGGGATGACAGATAGTGCGCGGTTAGGTATTTTATTTGTTATGTTGTTCATTCCAAATGGATCAATTTTAACCCGTTCGTTGGTTGCCTTTATTTTTTCATACTTAGGAGTGCTACTTTTTTTAAGTTTAAGTCGCGTACTTCCAAAAGGCGATCCGATGATTTTGCCTTTAACTGGGGTAATGTTTGGGAATATTATCGGTTCACTCGCTACGTTTTTAGCCTATCAAAATCAACTGGTTCAAAATCTATCTTCTTGGCTTCAAGGAAACTTTGCAACAGTGATGGCAGGTAGTTACGAATTAATTTATATTACAATTCCCGTCTTTTTTCTATTATATTTACTTGGTTATCAGATCACCGTGGCAGGATTAGGGGAAGAACACGCAACAAACTTAGGCTTAAATTACCAAAAGCTACAGTGGATTGTCTTTGCTTTAGTTGCTTTAGGTAGTAGTTCAGTCTTAATTATGGTCGGCAGCATCCCGTTTTTAGGGGTTGTCGTTCCCAATTTGGTATCTCTGTACTATGGCGACCATCTTAAAAATACGGTCGGGTTAACCGTGGTTTCAGGTAGTATCTTTCTTTTAATTTGTGATATTTTAGCGCGTATTATTATTGCGCCTTATGAAATTCCAGTTAGTGTCGTTGTTGGTGTAATCGGCGGTATCCTTTTCTTATTCATTTTAACGAGGAGGAAGCGCACATGAAAAACACAAATTATTGGTTAAAGATTTTAGGTTTGACCATTTTGAGTCTTATTTTTATTGTTTTATTTTTAACTTATAACACACATGGAAACTGGGCATTTGCTTTTTCTTTAAGAGGAAAGAAAGTCGCAACTTTCATTGTGGTTGCCTTAGCGACTTCGATTAGCACGATTTCATTTCAAACATTGACTGGTAATCAGTTTTTAACACCGGGCATCTTAGGATTAGATAACTTGTATGTCTTCATTCAAACAATCTTATTCTTTTTTGTCGGAGGAATTACGATGTTGTCACAAGAATCATTGTTGATGTTTTTAGCAAATGTTGTGATTATGACAACGCTAAGTGTTTTTTTCCTACTTTACTTTTTAGAAAAAACAACAGGGAATCTCTTCTTATTGTTAATGGTTGGTATGGTAAGTGGCACGTTGTTTTCAAGTTTAAGTACTTTTATGCAAGTGCTGATGGATCCAAATGAATATGACTTACTCCAAGGAAAGCTATTCGCTAGTTTTAGTAATGTGAATAGTCAATATTTATTGGTCGCAACGTTGTTAATTGTGTTAGGTTCTGCTTATCTATGGTATGTAGCGCCTGAATTAAACGTTTTGTTACTTGGTAATGATCAAAGCATCAACTTGGGGATTCAGCTAGCCTCTTTTCAAACTCGGGCGCTAATTAGTATTATCTTACTGACAGGAGTAGCAACTGCTTTAGTTGGCCCAACGATTTTCTTAGGGTTTATTGTTGCGACAACTAGCTACCGTTTGTTTGACACTTACCAGCATCATCGCTTGTTTTTGGGGAGTTTCTTAGTGGGAATTCTACTTTTAGTTAGTGGGCAATTCTTAGTTGAGCAAATTTTCCACTGGCGAACAACAATTAGTATTGTGATTCAATTTGTTGGAGGCGTATTTTTCCTTCTTAAAATTATTGCCGAAAGGAGAAAATCATGATTAAAACAACCGCTATTTCAAAAAAATATGCTGATAAGGTTATTTTATCTGACATAGAAGTTGATTTACCAAAAGGGCAATTAATTGCGTTTATCGGGCCCAATGGTGCTGGAAAAAGCACGTTTTTATCGCTTATTAGTCGCTTACAGCCACAATCAACAGGGGAGATTTATATCGACCGAGATGAGATTCGCAATTGGAAGTCAAAAGAGCTAGCGAAAAAGTTAGCTATTTTAAAACAAAGCAATGGTGTACAACTCAACATCTCTGTTTATGATTTAGTTTCGTTTGGTCGTTTTCCATACAACCGTGGTAAATTAACAAAGGCGGATAGTCAGATAATTGATGAAGCGATTTGTAAAATGGAGCTAGAAGAATTAAAGCATGCCTCCATTCATGAACTTTCAGGAGGCCAGCTACAGCGCGTTTATATCGCAATGATTTTAGCACAAGACACAGAATATATTTTATTAGACGAACCATTAAATAATTTAGATTTAAATCACGCGAATCAAATGATGCAACTATTAAAAAAATTAGTCAAAGAACAACAAAAAACAGTCATCATCGTTTTACACGATATAAATTTTGCCTCAGGTTTTGCCGATTACATTGTTGCTATGAAAGATGGAAAGATTTTTGCACAAGGACAAACCGAAGAAATTATTGTTCCTGAAGTTTTAAACCGTCTTTATAGCATGGACGTTAGAGTTTGTGAAATTGAAGGAAAACGATTTTGTATGTATTTTAATTAGGGGGACTTATTTATGAAAAAAGTATTTAAAGGTATTTTAGTTTTTACAGCAGTCCTAACATTAGCAGCTTGTGGGCAAGGAAAAACAAATGAAAGTTCATTAACGAAAGAATCAACCCTTTCTTCTACCTCAAGCGAAGCAAAGAAAGACACACTAGAAATTACGGATGCTGAAGGAACCGTAACGGTGCCTTTTCAACCAAAAAAAGTGGTTGTTTTTGATAACAGTGCTTTAGATACGATGCAAGTCTTGGGCGTAAGTGAAACAGTAATTGGCGCAGCAACCGATAGTTTACCGGAATTTCTGGCAAGCTTTAGTGATGTTGAATCAGCAGGTGGCATTAAAGAACCTGATTTAGAAAAAATTAATCAATTAGCGCCAGATTTAATTATTATTTCGGGTCGTCAAAGAGATTTTAAAGCAGATTTAGAAAAAATTGCACCAACTATCTTTTTGAACGTAGATGCAGCGGATACCTGGAATTCAGTGAAACACAATGTTGAAGTTATCGCTCAAATTTTTGGAAAAGAAGACGTTGCAACTGAAAAACTAGCGGCACTTCAAACAAAAATTGATGAAACAAGTGAAAAAGCACAAGCGAGTGGTTTAAAATCACTTGTCGTATTAGTTAACGAAGGTAGTTTATCTGCTTACGGCCAAGGTTCTCGTTTTGGCATTGTTCATGATACGTTTGGTTTTTTACAAGCAGATGATAACATTGAAGCTTCTACGCATGGTCAAAACGTTTCATATGAATATATTTTAGAAAAAAACCCAGATCTTCTTTTTGTTATTGACCGTACAAAAGCAATTGGTGGCGATGCTTCACAAAATGCTGTAGCGGATAATGACTTAGTGAAAGAAACAAATGCCGGTAAAAATAATAAAGTAATTGCTTTAAACCCACAAGTTTGGTACTTAGCTGGTTCTGGCTTAGAGTCGATTGAAATTATGTTAGACGATGTTAACCACGCGTTTGAATAAAATAACAAAAAAAGTAAAGCAGAGAAGTCATTCAATGATTTCTTTGCTTTTTTACTTTACCTGTCGTAGTAGTTGCGTTATAATTACTACGACAGGTAAAGTAAAGATAGGAGGTTACCGATGATTACTAGTGATAGTATCCGTGGTTATAACGATACGATTATATTGTCACTCTTGGCAAATGGTGACTCTTATGGTTATGAATTATCTAAGCAAATTCGAGAAGGGACGAAAGAAGCTTATAGCATCAAGGAAACAACGATGTATTCCGCTTTTACGCGCCTCGAAAAAGCAGGTTACATTACTTCATACCCTGGGGATATAACCCATGGTAAAAAAAGAACTTATTATGCCATCACTAAATTAGGTCGCGCTTTTTTAAATGAAAAAGAACTCGAATGGCAAACAACTAAAAAAGTCGTTGATTATTTTCTAAAAGGAGAGAGTTAAAATGAAAATTATTAGAGATTACATTGAAGTTTTATTTTTGCAAGTTCCAATATCGGAACAAACCAATCAAGTCAAAGAAGATTTAATTGGTAATAGCGAAGATTATTATTTCGCTCTGATTGAAGAAGGGAAATCGGAAAAAGAGGCCTTAGGAATTGTTATTAGTGAATTTGGTACATTAGATGAAATTTTAGCAGTCCTTGGAATTAGTGAAGAAGAGCGAAAAACAAGCCCAGTGGCGGAAGACTTTCTAATGGATGACGCGCTGGAATACTGGCAGGAAAGTCGAAAATTTGCTTTTAACTTGTCATTTGGTTTTCTAATTGGTTTTGCATCACTAGCGATTGTGCCCTTTTGGGGGAGCGGTAATGGAGGAGTATTGACAACGTTATCAGCCTTGCTCACTTGTTTATTGGCACTTATTTCCTTATTGTTTATTTTCATCAGTTATAAAGAACAGCGACAACGAATTAAAGAAATAAAAAAAAGAACGATTTCTGAAAAAGTTCGCGTACTTGCTTTTGAAA
>MTBK01144676.1_pt1 | contig 12242 bp, 16 predicted proteins | sample 1535981 | NCBI WGS metagenome assembly MTBK01 (sample SAMN06109225, study PRJNA356200) | anaerobic digester metagenome | isolation source: biogas reactors fed with pig manure or primary and secondary sludge | place: Spain | collected 2016-06-30 | reverse complement strand
AAGCGCAAGAAAATACCAATGAAAGCACTAAATCAATATGCAGTTATGAATATATTATTTTATCTGATTTTTGGTCTGTTTTGTAAATCATCTTGGTATAAATTATCCGAACTTGAAGCTGTCCTTTGTGGTCAGCTTCTTCAAACAACGGATAATTTCACGCTAATTTCGCTTGATTTTTCGGTTCACCAGTCGAGACCATGGGCAAACGTCGTTGATAAAAAATTTTGATTTTTCAAAAAACAACTATGGTGTTTTAGCGAATCGAAGACACCATTATAAGTACAAGCTAAATTCCTTTCGTTACCTCAATTATAAAATTTGTGAAAATGTTTTATGTCGTAAATCAAAATTCACTTAATTAGTTTGAAAATTATTTTGTCAATAAAATATCTTCTATATTCTTTTTAAACATAATTTTAGTATCGTCTATGCTATTTGCTATACCTGATGCCATCACAGGTTGAGAGTTTTTAGGGATATACAAAAAAGCAGGAATGCCCGTAATACCAAAAACAGCTGCTAACTCTTGCTCAACTTCGGTATCAATTTTATAAACTATTATTTTTCCTTTATACTCGTTTGCAAGTTCGTCTAAAATTGGAGCTGCAATTCTACAAGGTCTGCACCAATCGGCATAAAAATCTATTATTGCAGGAAGTTCTCCCTTATAAACCCATTCTTGCGGAGAGTTTTCATAATCCCAAACCTTTTCCAAAAACATTTTCTTATTAAGCATAATTGGTTCAGAAATCACCTTTGTTTCACTTAAATTAGCATCTGTGGTTGCCGCCAGCTCAATATCAGTTTCTGGATTATCAGCAGAATGCTGTGAATTAGAATTTGAACTACAACCCATTAAAGCTAAAGCGACAAATAAAATAATTGAATACATTTTCATTGAATTTAATCTTAATTTATATCTAATAATAATTTACTAATTTTTAATTTATCTATAAAAACCCGAAATATAAGCCCAATATTTACATGTTTTTAAAATTCCGTTCGATATTTTATGCAACAATTTCTTTTTCATACTCAAATTTATGTTTATTCTCATTTATAAACTCTATTGAGCTTAAACCCGCAATAGTACCGTCAGAAACTGCCGTTGTAATTTGGCGGTATCGTTTTTCGATACAATCTCCTGCTGCAAATACTCCGGGAATATTTGTTCTCATTGCATTGTCAACAATTATTTCGTTGTTTTTGTTCAAATTCAAACTTTTTGGTAAAGATGCTGTATTTGGGATATATCCGATAAACACAAAAGCTCCTTGGCTTGGATAATCGTAAACTTTTCCACTTGGCAGGTGTTCTAATTGCACATGAATTAAATTTTCGCCTCCCACAAAAGCTCTCGGCTCGGTTTCCATAATAAAGTGAATCTTAGGATTACTTTTAGCTTCTTCCACAGCAGACTCAAATGCTTGAAAATGGTCGAACTGATGTACTACAGTTACTTTACTTGCATATTTCGTTAAACTAACAGCCTCTTCGAGAGCAGAATTTCCACCACCAACTACAACAACCTCTTTATCGGTAAAAAAATCGCCATCGCAAGTAGCACAATAACTTATACCTGTTCCTTTAAAAGTTTCTTCGCCGGGAATATTTAATTTACGTGGTTGTCCACCTACAGCAAAAATCACAGACTTTCCTGAAAAGCTTCTACCATCTTCTAAATTAATAGTTTTAATATCAGCTTCAATATCGTAAGACTTAACTTTTACATTTGAGCGAATTGTGCAACCAAAGCTTCTTGCTTGATTTTTCATTGAGTTCGACAATTCATAACCTTTAACATCTCCTGTGCCAGGGAAATTTGCAATTTCGTTTGTCAACGACATTTGTCCACCCAAAACACCTTCATTCACAATTAAAGTTTTAAGCTTTGCTCGAGAAGTATAAATACCAGCGGTTAGCCCTGCTGCACCGCCGCCTACAACTATTACATCATATAAATCTTTCATATCAATCTAAAATTAAATAAATGGGCAGCAATTACCACAAAACAGTGAATCACTGCGCCATTTAAAATTACCAAACAATAATTTCTTTATTCAGGTTTCCCAAAATGCTCATCAAGAATATCTCGTATTTGTCCCATATCTTGAATGCTAGTTGTTGCTTTTACAACTTTTCCATTTTTATAATACATTGTAAAAGGCAAGCCCATAAATCCCCTTGTTTCGGGAGCATTTCTTATAACATGCGCATCAGGAATATCAAATTCCATATCAGCAAACTTAACATGAGTATATTCCTCTTCCAACTCTTCCATTGCTTCATAAACTGGAATACACATTGGTCCCATGCGACCGCAACAAATCATTACATTTTCATTTTCTTCAATAAAATTTTTGTGTTCTTCTGCCGAAAGAATGTGCTTTAAATTTGTGTGTAACATAGTTTTTTTTGATTTATGTTATTAATTAATTTTGATTAAAATTTTGATGCAAAACATTTTCATTAGAAACCAAACTGCCTTCAATATAAGCGTTTAACAAGGCTTCTGGAGTTTGTAAAGGTATTCCTACGAAAACATTTATTTTATTTTCTAAAAGAAATTGAGCTAATTCCTTATCAATATGATGAGAAATTAAATCACTAATTTTTATTTCTGCAAACCAATTTAGCAAATCGTTTTTGTTTTTTGAATTATGCTCTAAAACTCTGCTTTTCACAAGATTAGACTTAGTTGAATCAATTTCATAAATCATAAATTGATTGCAATTTCCAAGTTGACAACCTAAATTGCCCTCATCAATCGGTATTGCTATTCGTTTTATCTTCATATCGGATGCAAAAATATATCTTCTACAAACACCAACATAGCAAGTTACACTGCGACTTTCTGGATAAAAACATGAAAAAAGTCAATAAAAAACATGAAAAAAGTTAACTTTGTGGTTTATTTATAAAAATGAACGAAGAAAAAGACAAAATAAAATGCAATGCCTGTGTTGAAACTGCCAATGGTTTCGAAAAACTTTTTTCTGATGAGATTGAATTTTTAAGCTATCAAAAAAAGCAGTTAAGCTATCAGAAAGGAGAAAACATTTGTAAACAAGGTGCTTTTGCTCCTTATATTCTATATATAATTAAAGGTATGGCTCGTATTTTTTTAGAATCGGGTTCAAACAAAAATATAAATATTGCTATTTATCCTCAAGGCTCTTTTATTGGTCTTGATTCTATATTTGGAGAAAATGTTTATCAATATTCGGCAATTGCATTAAACGAAGTTGATATTTGCATGATTGACAAAGAAGGTTTGAAAAAGCTTTTTTACAAAAACTCGGAATTTGCTATGGCAATGCTTGCCAATAATTGCAAAAACGAAAAACATTTGCTTTCCTTACTAAAAACCTCGACCCACAAACAAATGCCGGGGAAGTTGGCAACAGCCCTTTTATATTTGAATAGAGAAGAATTTCGTAAACAAGATATTTTATCTAATTTAACTCGTAAAGAAATAGCTGATTTTGCTGGTATAAGCGTTGAAAGCACAATAAAACTTCTAAAAGAGTTTCAATCTGAGAATCTTTTAAAATTATCGAGTAAGCAAATTGAAATTACTGACAAAAAAAGGTTAACAGAAATAAGTTTACGAGGCTAAGAGTTTCTCATCAATTTATTATTACTGAATACTTTTCTTAACCACTACATTTGGGTCTGAATAATGAATATTTGGCCAATCGGCATAGTTACCAGCTTTTTTAAAGTCGTCTAAAAACACTCCCAGCCAATCGGCTTCTTTGGGAGATGTTTGCATTCCATCTCCATTAGTATCTCCTTTTCTCACATCATCTTTAAAAGATGTAAAATGAACTCCTTGCCCATTATAATTTTCCAAGGCACTAACTCCGCCTCCACAATTTAAACGCCCATTATTAACAAACTTTAGAACTACATCGTTGCCCAAAACTAATTTGTACGGCTCCATAATTACAAGGTCGAAAGCTGTAATAACATAAGCAACTTCAGTCTCTTGCCATTGAGTAGTTTTCATAATATTCAAACCATGAACAAACACTCCGTTCATTTCATTTTTGCTTGAATAGTACGAAAAGTCGTTAGAATTATCTAAATCGATTTCAGCAAAAATAGTAAGCGGCAAAACATTATTATAAAAAACATTATTTCTAATAATAGTATTTTTAGAAGCATCAGCGGCATGAAGCGCACCTATATAAGAAGTGATATTTCCTGAAACTTTTGCTCCCCCACCATTATTTACAAATTTACAGTTTTCAATATGAGCTTCTGCTCCATTAGATAATTCAAGTGTTGGTGTTGGGTCAACCCCGAAACCACCGTATCTAAATTCGCAATACTCAAACCTCGAACCTTTTTTTCCATTCAAATCAATTGTACCCCAATCTTTAGCATTTGGAATAGTTTCATCCTTGTCTTTATTAGTATCGCCACCATTTGAGTCATCCTTAATACTAGTAAACACAATAGGCTTTGAAGAGCTACCATTTGCGATAATTTTTCCACTTCCTACCAAAGTAATATATCTATACTCAGGTGAAAGTTTAATAATTGCACCCTCTTCAATTATCAATTCTTCAGAAATCTCAAAATTATATTTTTGAATTACATAAACTTTATCGGTTTTCCAAGTGGTTGGCGAATTGATATTATCGTTTACATAAATAATTTCATATTTATCATCAGGTATGGTTGGACCATCGCATGAAGAAAATCCAATTATTAAAAATGGAAAAACTATGGTTAAAATTAAGATTACTTTTCTCATATTTTTTTATTTTTTTCGATTAGCAAATATATATTTAAAATTATAAACTTTCAAACAAATTATCCTATCAAAAAGTAATCCAAATATTCCTTTTCGCGAAGATTTTCGTTATTTTTTTCTCTTTTTCATGATTTATCAACATTAAAAATAGCTCTCAAACGCTTGATATATGAAATTTTAAAGTTTTTTTTAAAGTTTTATTGTTAAAAACAAAAATTACTATACCTTTGCAGTCCATTTTGTAAAATTAAAATTAATTAATAAAAAAGTGTTTGTATGCCAACAATACAACAATTAGTAAGAAAAGGAAGAACTAGTCTTAAAGGAAAGAGTAAAGCTCCGGCATTAGATTCATGTCCGCAGCGTAGAGGTGTTTGTACAAGAGTTTACACAACAACACCTAAGAAGCCAAACTCTGCAATGCGTAAAGTTGCTAGAGTACGTTTAACTAATCAGAAAGAGGTTAACGCCTATATTCCGGGTGAAGGTCACAATCTTCAAGAGCACTCTATTGTACTTGTACGTGGTGGTAGAGTAAAAGATTTACCGGGTGTTAGATATCATGTAGTAAGAGGTGCTTTAGATACCGCAGGTGTTGACGGAAGAAAACAACGTCGCTCAAAATATGGAGCTAAACGAGGAAAAGGAGCTAAGAAATAACAATTAGATATATTAATATAAGGTATGAGAAAAACAAAACCAAAGAAAAGACAGATTTTGCCAGACCCAAAATTTAACGACGTGAGAGTTACTCGCTTTGTTAATGATATGATGTGGGCAGGAAAAAAATCAGTTTCATTCGCAATTTTCTATGAAGCTTTAGATATAGTAGCTAAACGCGTTAAAGATACTGAAGACTCTCCGCTAGAAATATGGAGAAAAGCTCTCGACAATGTAACTCCTCAAGTTGAAGTAAAAAGTAGAAGAGTTGGTGGTGCAACTTTTCAAGTTCCTACCGAAATTAGAGAAGACAGAAAAATATCAGTTAGCCACAAATGGTTAATCGATAGCGCACGCAAACGTGGCGGCAAAGGAATGGCCGACAAATTAGCTTCTGAAATTATTGCAGCCTACAACGAAGAAGGCGGAGCTTTCAAGAAGAAAGAAGATACTCACCGTATGGCAGAAGCCAATAAAGCATTCTCTCACTTCAGATTCTAAATAAAATGCCCTCTGAATTAACTTTTACTCGAAACATCGGAATAATGGCACATATTGACGCCGGTAAAACTACTACTACCGAGCGCATACTCTATTATACTGGAGTTAATTATAAAATCGGGGAGGTTCACGACGGAGCGGCAACAATGGACTGGATGCAGCAAGAACAAGAAAGAGGAATTACAATAACCTCGGCTGCTACAACAGCATTTTGGGATTATAACCAGAAAAAATATACCGTTAATATTATCGATACTCCAGGGCATGTTGACTTTACCGTTGAAGTTGAGCGTTCGCTTAGAGTATTAGACGGAGCAATTGCAATATTTTGTGCTGTTGGTGGAGTACAACCACAATCAGAAACCGTATGGCATCAGGCAGATAAATATAATGTGCCAAGAATTGCTTTCGTTAACAAAATGGATAGAGTCGGTTCTGATTTCTTAAATGTAATATCGCAAATTGAAGAGAGGCTTGGTGCAAACGCAATAGCAATTCAAATACCAATAGGCTTCGAAGAGGATTTTTGTGGAGTTGTTGATTTAATTACAAGCAAAGCATATATTTGGAACGATGAAGATGACGATGCTGGAGTAAGTTTTGAAACAACAGAAATTCCAGAAAATCTGAAAGAACAAGCACACGAAATGAGAGAACAGCTAATAGACAAAGTAATGGCTATTGCTGACGACGAACTACTGGAGAAATTTCTGGAAGATAGAACTAAAGTTAGTATAGAAGAGTTTAAACAAGTAATTCGGAATGCCGTTTTGAAAAATAAAATGGTTCCAGTACTTTGTGGTTCTGCATTTAAAAACAAGGGTGTACAACCTCTGTTAGATGCAATTTGTTCGTACTTACCTTCGCCAGTAGATGTTGATGCTGTGCATGGAGTGCACCCAAAAACCGACGAACAAATTGAGAGAAAACCTGACAATACAGCCCCATTTTCGGCAGTATGCTTCAAAATTAATATAGACCCGTTTGTTGGAAAATTAGCATACCTAAGAATTTATAGTGGTAAAATAAATTCGGGGCAAATGATGTACAATGTGCGAACAGGAAAAAAAGAACGAGTAGGTCGAATTTTTCAAATGCACGCAAACAAACAAAATAGCATAGAAACTGCACAAGCTGGAGACATAGTTGCTTTGGTTGGATTAAGAGAAGTTACCACAGGAGATACTCTTTGTGACGAAAATAAACCTATAGTGCTAGAAACTATGGATTTTCCAGAGCCAGTAATTTTAATGGCTGTAGAGCCTGAGTTGCAAGCAGATATCGACAAACTAAACAATGCGTTAAGACGCTTACAAGAAGAAGACCCTACATTTAATGTTAGCCATGATGAGCAAACAGGGCAAACTTTAATAAGCGGCATGGGCGAACTACATCTCGAAATTGTTACCGATAGATTAATGCGTGAACATAACCTAAAAATTAATAAAGGGAATCCACGCGTAAACTATAAAGAAGTAATAACTGAAAGTATCGAGCATACTGTAGTATTCAGCAAACAAACTGGAGGTAGAGGAAGATTTGCAGAGGTAACAATTAGATTTGAACCTCACGACAACAAAAATGCAACAGGCTTAATGTTTGAAAACTTGATTAAGAGTGGCAATGTTCCAAAAGAATTTATTCCAGCAATTGAAAAAGGAATAAAAACTGCCATGCAAAATGGGCCTATTGCGGGCTATCCAATTAATAGTCTGAAGGCATCACTCCTCGATGGTTCTTATCATTCTGTTGACTCAGATGCTCTATCGTTTGAAATAGCAGCAAGTATGGCATTTAATCAAGCTAGCAAAAAAGCAAATGCTATTATTTTAGAACCAATTACACGAACAGAAGTGCTAACTCCAGAAGAGTATGTTGGAGATGTAAGCGCAGATTTTAACCGCCGAAGAGGCAGTATAATAGGAATGGATACCAAAGGTTTAATTACAGTAATTAAAGCAGAAGTTCCATTAGCAGAGCAATTTGGATATGTAACTGCACTTAGAACATTAACATCAGGGCGTGCCAGTTTTAGCATGGAATTTTCGCATTACGAAATGGTACCCCAACAAATACAAGAAGATATTATTAACTCAAATAAATTTATTTTTTAACTAAATTAATATTGGCAATATGAGTAATGGTCAAAAAATTAGAATTAAACTGAAATCATACGACCACAATTTGGTTGACAAGTCGGCCGAGAAAATCGTAAAAACAGTAAAGGCAACAGGAGCTGTAGTATGTGGCCCAATCCCTTTACCAACTCATAAAAGAATTTTCACGGTTAACAGATCAACTTTCGTAAACAAAAAATCTCGCGAACAATTCCAACTAAGCTCACACAAACGCTTATTAGACATTTATGGAACAGGTGCAAAAACAATAGATGCACTTATGAAAATGGAATTACCTAGTGGAGTTGAAGTTGAAATTAAAGTGTGATTATTATATTATTTAAACTATTAAAAAAATTAAAAAATGCAAGGAATTATTGGTAAAAAAGTTGGTATGACTTCCATCTTCAGTGCCGAGGGGAGAAACATCCCATGCACTGTAATCGAGGCAGGGCCATGCATTGTAACCCAAATCCGCACAATGGAAACCGACGGTTACGAAGCTGTTCAGCTTGCTTTCGATGAAAAAAAGGACAAGCATACATCAAAAGCCATGCAAGGTCATTTTCAAAAAGCAGGAACTACACCAAAACGAAAACTAGTTGAGTTTCGCGACTTTGGAAAAATAAATGTTGATGGCGAATTGAAAGAAGTTCAACTAGGAGACACTATTGATGTTGGAATATTTGTTGAAGGAGAATATTGCGACGTTAGTGGGCGTTCAAAAGGAAAAGGCTTTCAAGGAGTAATGCGTCGCTACGGATATGCAGGCGGATTACGTACTCATGGGCAAACTAATAGAGACAGAGCACCTGGATCAATTGGTTCTTCATCTACTCCAGCAAGAGTATTTAAAGGAAAAAGAATGGCTGGGCAAATGGGTGATAAAAAAGTGAAAATGATAAGCCTTAGAGTGATAAAAGTTATTCCCGAAAGTAATTTACTACTTGTAAAAGGATCCGTTCCGGGAGCAGTTGGTTCATATTTAATCATTGAAAGATAATGAAACTACCAGTATATAATAAATCAGGACAAGAAACAGGAACTCAGATAGAGTTAAATGAATCTATCTTCGCAATTGAGCCTAACGATCATGCCATTTATCTTGCATGTAAACAATACATGGCAAATAATCGTCAAGGAACACATAAAGCTAAAGAAAGAAGTGAGATTGCTGTAAGTAAAAGAAAAATTAAAAGACAAAAAGGAACCGGAACAGCAAGAGCAGGTAGCCTAAATAATCCACTTTTTAGAGGAGGAGGACGAGTATTCGGACCAAGACCACGCGATTATAGCTTCAAACTAAACAAAAAAGTTAAAAGACTTGCAAAAAAATCAGCACTTACGTATAGGCTAAAAGAGAACAAAATTATAATTGTTGACAATCTTTTATTTGATGAGGTAAAAACTAAGAATATAGTTGATTTATTGAAGAATTTTAACTTGTTAAATAAAAAATTGATTTTTGTTGTAAAAGAATCAAATAAAAGTATATATTTGTCATCTCGAAATTTGAAAGACGTTAAAGTTATAACAGCCTCAGATTTAAGCACTTACGATATCATGTGGGCATCAACTTTAATGTTTGAACAAGAATCGATTGACGTTTTAGACAGAATAAATGCTTAAAAAAGACCAAATGGAAGTAATTTTAAGACCAATAGTAACAGAAAAAATGATGGAAATGGGTGAAAAATTTAACCGATATGGTTTTATTGTTAACCGCAGAGCCAACAAAATCCAAATTAAAGAAGCCGTAGAAGAGCTTTATGGTGTTTCTGTAATCGACGTTAATACTATGCGTTATGGTGGAAAAGTAAAATCGAGATATACAAAATCAGGACTTATCCAAGGTAAAACTCCTGCATACAAAAAAGCAGTAGTTAGTTTAAAAGATGGAGACGTAATTGATTTTTATAGCAATATTTAATAAGTCATGGCAGTAAGAAAATTAAAACCAATAACACCGGGACAAAGATTCAAAGTAATTAGTGCTTTCGACGACATTACTCATGTTGGTCCCGAAAAATCTTTACTTGCTCCAATAAAAAGAAGTGGAGGAAGAAATAATCAGGGAAGAATGACCATGCGCCAAATTGGTGGTGGACATAAACGCCGTTATAGAATTATAGATTTCAAAAGAAATAAAGACGGAATAAAAGCAGTAGTTAAAACTGTAGAATACGACCCAAACCGTACAGCGAGAATATCGCTCGTACAATATGAAGATGGCGAAAAAAGATATATTATTGCTCCTCACGGAATTAAAGTAGGGCAAATAATAGAAAGCGGAAAAGGAGTAGTTCCAGAAATTGGAAATGCAATGCCACTTTCAGATATTCCTTTAGGAACCGTTGTTCATAACATAGAAATGAACCCGGGACAAGGAGCAAAATTAGCTAGAAGTGCAGGATCGTATGCTCAGCTAACTTCTCGTGAAGGAAAATATGCTATTCTTAGAATGCCATCGGGAGAAACACGTAAAATATTAATTACCTGTAGAGCAACTGTAGGAAGTGTTTCAAACTCAGACCATGCATTAGAAAATCATGGTAAAGCTGGAAGAAGTCGTTGGTTAGGCCGTCGCCCACGCACTAGAGGCGTTGCAATGAACCCTGTTGATCATCCAATGGGTGGTGGAGAAGGACGTGCATCAGGCGGACACCCAAGATCTAGAAAAGGATTGTTGGCAAAAGGTTACAAAACCCGCGATAAGAAAAAAGCATCAAATAGTTTTATTATTGAACGACGCAAAAAATAAGATATATTTATGAGTAGATCAGTAAAAAAAGGACCTTTTATAAGCGTAAAGCTTGAAAAAAGAGTATTGACAATGAACGAGTCTGGAAAAAAATCAGTTATTAAAACTTGGTCTAGAGCAAGCATGATATCTCCAGATTTTGTAGGTCATACAATTGCTGTTCATAATGGAAACAAATTTATTCCAGTGTATGTTACCGAAAATATGGTAGGACATAAATTAGGTGAATTTGCTCCAACAAGAACATATAGAGGTCACGGTGGTAAGAAAAGATAATTGATTAAAAAAATTATTATATAATTAATATGGGCGCAAGAAAAAGAAATAGGGCAACTCAACGTAAAGAAGCAAAAAAGAGCATAAGCTTTGCTGAATTAAGAAATTGCCCAACTTCTCCAACAAAAATGAGATTGGTTGCCGATCAAATTAGAGGATTAGAAGTAAACAAAGCTTTGGATATATTAAGACATTCTCCAAAACATGCATCAATTCCATTAGAAAAACTAGTGATGTCGGCAATAGCAAATTGGCAAGCAAAAAACGAAAAGATGCGCATGGAGGAGGCTGGTTTATATATTAAAGTAATTTCAGTTGACGGCGGACGTACACTAAAAAGAATAAAACCTGCAGCTCAAGGAAGAGCATACAGAATTAGAAAACGTTCAAACCATGTGTATGTTGAAGTAGCTAGTAGCTATGCAACTGAAGTAGAAGAAGATAGTTTAATTGAAAACGAAAATTAATAAAAGATAAATGGGACAAAAATGTAATCCAATAGCCAATAGGTTAGGTATCATTAAAGGCTGGGAATCTAGCTGGTACGGAGGCAATAAATATGCAGACAAACTTGCAGAAGATGCTAGCATACGTCGTTATTTAAATGCGCGTCTTGCTAAAGCAAGTGTTTCAAGCATTATTATTGAGCGTTCGATTAAAATGATTACAATAACCATTAAAACAGCAAGACCGGGTATTATTATTGGTAAAGGCGGACAAGAGGTAGATACCTTGAAAGAAGAGTTGAAAAAACTTACCAATAAAGAGGTTCAAATAAATATATTTGAAATAAAAAGACCCGAATTAGATGCCACGCTTGTTGCAAATAATATAGCACGCCAAATAGAAGGCAAAGTTGCTTATCGTAGAGCTGTTAAAATGGCTATTGCCTCAACTATGAGAATGGGTGCTGAAGGAATAAAAGTGCAAGTATCAGGTCGATTGAATGGGGCAGAAATGGCACGTTCAGAAATGTATAAAGAAGGAAGAACTCCTTTACACACATTTAGAGCAGACATTGACTACGCACTTGCTGAAGCATTAACCAAAACTGGACTCTTAGGAGTAAAAGTATGGATATGTAGAGGCGAAATTTATGGCAAAAGAGATTTATCGCCAGTACTAGAAGTTAAAGGTGCTAAAAGAACTGCCAGAAGAG
>MTBK01057953.1_pt1 | contig 12248 bp, 11 predicted proteins | sample 1535981 | NCBI WGS metagenome assembly MTBK01 (sample SAMN06109225, study PRJNA356200) | anaerobic digester metagenome | isolation source: biogas reactors fed with pig manure or primary and secondary sludge | place: Spain | collected 2016-06-30 | reverse complement strand
AGCTCGGCCGGATCTTGGATAAAAACTACCGGGTTCACCTCGAACACCGGGATCTGGATAAGGTCTAACCCCGGGCCTTCTTCATTTTTTACCTCAACAGGCGTTCCGCTGAAAGGAGAGGCTTTCCATTGTCGTTTTCCCGGCAAGTTAAACTGGAGCTGATTCGCCATCCCCGGAGGGAGTCCTGCTGCGAACGCACCGAACTGACGGCCCTGCTGCTGCTGCGGGGCTATCTCGCTATTCGCAGCGGCGAATACAGCCTCAGTGTCGAGGTGGAGCACGTGGCTCAGGCCCGCTATCTGTTTCGCCTGTTCAAGGCCGCCGGGGCGGCGTCGCCGGAGGTGCTGCAGAAACAGGTGCGCCGCCTGGGGATCAAGCGCTACCTCGTGGAGGTGGCGGGGGAGAAAAATATCAGTGCCCTTCTCCAAACGCTCGGCTTGCAGAGCAGCGCTCTGCCGCGGCGCCTGGCCCGGGGCCCCGCCCTGCTGCCGCCAAGGCGCTGCTGCCGGCGGGCTTTTGTCAGAGGGGCCTTTCTGGCCGGAGGTTCGCTGAACCGGTTTGACGGCCCCGGCTATCATCTGGAGATCAATTGCGGTTCGCCGGAGGATGCCGGGCTGCTGCAGAACTGTCTGGCGGAATTTTCGATCAACGCTTCGCTGAGGCAGCGCCGGGACGGCAGCTATCTCTATCTGAAAAGAGCGGAGGCCATCGCCGACTTCCTGAGAATCATTGAGGCTGACAGCGCGGTCCTGCAGCTGGAAAGCGCCCGGGTGCTCCGGAGCATGCGCAACCAGGTCAACCGCCAGGTTAATTGCGATACGGCCAATCTGGAGAAGGTGGTCGCATCAGCCCAGCAGCAGCTGCTGATGATCGATCGCCTGGAGCAGCGCGGCGCTCTGAAAGAGCTGCCGCCGTCGCTGCGGGAGATCGCGGTGATGCGGCGGCGCTATCCGGAAGCATCGATGAGAGAGCTGGGCCGGCTTTGCGAACCGCCCCTGAGCAAGTCGGCGGTGAATCACCGCTTTCGGAAGCTGACGGCCCTGGAGCGGGAAAGCGGTCCCCCCGGTCAGAATATCTAGAACGAAGCATATAAATATTTCAGGGAAGAGCGCTCAATATGGCCGGCAGGGCGGGGTGCCGGCAGATCCCTGAAGGGTCCCCTCCGTCTGGCGGAGCAGGGGATCCTGCGGAAGATGTCGAAATAAACTACCGGGAAGTGAGCACCATGCAGCTTGATCACCAGTTAAAAATAGAGCAGACCCGACAGCTAATCATGACGCCGGAGCTGAAACTGGCCATTACCCTGCTGCAGTATTCTAACCTGGAGCTGCAGAACTATATTCAGGAAGAGCTCCTGAGAAATCCGGTGCTGGAGCTGTGCGAAAGTGAGGCTGCCGGAGAAGAGGAGCCCCCGGAAGAGGAATATGTCGAAGATGAGTTCCCCTGGGAGGATTATTTCCGGGACCTGGATCAGGGGCCGGCGGGAGGCGCCCCCGAACCCGGCGGACGCGATTGGGGCGATTTTCCCACAATGGACAGCTATGCCGACAGCCCGGAGACGATGGTGGAGGATCTGCTCGGTCAGCTGCGGCTGCTCTCCCTGCCCTCCGGCCGGCACAGTATCGCCTCCTACCTCATCGGCAATCTGGATCACAACGGCTACCTGCGCAGCGATCCCGATGAGCTGGCCGCAGCCATCGGAGTCTCTCCGGAAGAGCTGGGAGCCGCTCTCCGGATAGTGCAGGGCCTGGAGCCCGTCGGAATCGGTTCCCGCAATCTTCAGGAATGTCTTCTCCTGCAGCTGTCCAGTCTGGAGAACCCTCCTCCGCTGGCTGTTGAAATTGTCAAACGGTTTCTTCCGGCCACCGCCGACGGGCGCTACCGCCATATTGCCAACCTGCTCGGCTGCAGCATCAGAGAGGTGCAGGAGGCGGTCGATTTTATCCGCACGCTGAATCCGAAGCCCGGCTCCCTTTTTGGCGGCATCCAGGATACGCGCTATATCGTTCCCGATATCCATGTGGAAAAGGTTGAAGACAGATATGTCGTGGTGGTAAACGACAGTCTTACCCCCCTTTTGCGGATCAGCACGTATTATCAGCAGCTGTTTCGAAAGGGAGACGACGACAAGGAGCTTTCCAACTACGTCAAGGGCAATCTCGACAAGGCTCTGTGGCTTTTGCGCAGTATCGAGCAGCGCCGTCTCACTCTCTTCCGCGTCGCGCAGCAGATCGTGGAGATCCAGCAGCCCTTTCTGGAACACGGGATCAGAAAACTGAAGCCGCTCACGCTGAAGGATGTCGCCGAGGCCATCGGGGTCCACGAGTCGACCGTGAGCCGGGCCACGGCGAATAAATATATGCAGACACCGCGCGGGCTTTTCCCCCTGAGTTTTTTCTTTTCCAGCGGTCTGGCCGGCGAGGATGGTGAAGACTACTCTTCACACAGCATTAAAAGCTATCTCCGCGAGCTCATCGAGCAGGAAAGTCCACAAAATCCCCTCAGCGATCAGCAGCTGACCGATCTTTTGCAGGCAAAAGGGGTGACCATCTCCCGCCGCACTGTGGCTAAATATCGCCAGGAACTCTCCATCCCCGCTTCTTACCGCCGCCGCCGCCACTAGTTCTCACCGTCGAGTTTAAAAATAAATTTTGTGGTAGAATAATGGGTAAGGATGAAAATTTGCCCGGGGATGGTGAGCGGCAGGTGAAATTGAGTGTCTCCGACGTGGCCGTACAGGACAAAAGAGTGCTTCTGCGGGTCGATTTTAATGTGCCCCTTTCCGGGGAACAGGTGGCCGACGATACCCGGATCCGGGCGGCGCTGCCGACAATTGGGCACCTTCTTGAGCGGGGTGCCCGCCTGATTCTGGCCTCCCATCTGGGCCGGCCCCGGGGGGAGGTTCTCCCGGAGCTGCGCCTCGATCCGGTGGCGAGCCGTCTCTCCGAGCTGCTCGGACGGCCTGTCCGCAAACTGGATACGGTCGTCGGGCCGGCGGTGGAGGAGGCGGTAAAGGGCCTCGCCGCCGGCGAGGTGCTTCTGCTGGAAAATCTGCGCTTTGAAAAAGGTGAAGAGGCCAACGATCCCGCTTTCGCCCGGCAGCTGGCGCAGACCGCCGATCTTCTGGTCAACGACGCTTTTGGAACAGCTCACCGCGCTCACGCCTCCACCGCCGGGGTGGCTGCATATATTCCCGCCGTGGCGGGTCTGCTCATGCTCAGGGAGATGGAGCAGCTCTCCCGTTGCCTGAAAAGCCCCGTCCGCCCCATGGCCGCTATTTTGGGGGGAGCCAAGGTTTCGGATAAACTCAAGGTGATCCGCCGATTTCTGGAGCTCGCCGACACCCTGCTGTTGGGCGGAGCGATGGCCAACACCTTTCTTGCCGCCCTCGATTATCCCCTGGGGGCCTCTTTTTATGAAGAGGATCTCATCGGTGAAGCGGAAAAGATCCTCGAGGAGAGCGAAGAGAGCAGCTGCTGCCTGCAGCTGCCGGTGGATCTCGTCGTTGCCCGGGAGCTCAAAGCGCACACCCCGTTCAAAACTGTCCCTGTCGGAGAAGTTGACGAGGGCTGGATGGCCGTTGATATCGGTCCCGAGACGGCGGCCCTGTTCGGCGGAATCGCGGAGGAAGCGGGCACGATTCTCTGGAACGGCCCGCTGGGGGTTTTCGAGATCGCCCCCTTTCACCGCGGCACCGAGGCTGTCGCCCGCGCCGTAGCCGGAAGCAGCGCTTTCTCCATTGCCGGCGGGGGCGATATCGTCGCCGCCCTGGAAGGGCTCGGGCTGGCCGGCCAGATGGGATTCATCTCCACCGGCGGCGGAGCGACACTCAAATTCTGGGAGGGAGAGCCCCTCCCCGGGATCGCCGCCCTGCGGGACAAATAGATCAAAGGAGTGAGGACTGGAGTATGAAGCTGATCATTGCGGCAAACTGGAAGATGCATAAAACAGCTGCGGAGGCAGCCTCTTTTTGCAATCAATTGATCCTTCAGGAAAAGAAATTTACGGGAGTGGAGGTGCTCGTCTGCCCTCCGTTCACCGCTCTGGCGGCGACGGCGGCGGCGCTGGAAGGGAGCGCCGTCAAGCTGGGCGCCCAGAATATGTCCTGGGAGGAAAAGGGCGCCTATACCGGCGAGATTGCGCCGCGGATGTTGAAGGAGTTTGGAGTGAGCCATGTTATCCTCGGCCATTCCGAAAGGCGCCATATTTTTGGTGAAGACGATACTGTCATCCGGAAAAAACTTGAGCGGGCGCTGCAGGAGGGGCTCACCCCGATTCTCTGTATCGGTGAGACTGAAGCAGAGCGCAGCGCCGGAAAGACCGAGTCGGTCCTGGAGAGGCAGCTGCGGGCAGCCCTGGAGGGGCTCGCTCCGGAGAGCGCCGGGGGGCTGGTGGTCGCCTATGAGCCGGTCTGGGCTATCGGCACAGGTCAGGCGGCTTCCCCCGATGATGCCGCTGCCGCTGCCGCTCTGGCACGTGCTGTTGTCGGTAAACTCTGCGGCCCCGAGGCCGGCAGCACCCTGCGGGTACAATACGGCGGCAGCGTCAACGCCGGCAATATCGGCAGCTTTGTCTCCCTCGACCCGGTTAACGGGGCCCTCGTCGGCGGGGCCGGCCTGGAGCCGGACTCCTTTGCCGCCCTCCTCGCTGCAGCGGCGGAGACGGCGGAACGTTGAATCCGCCGGTGGCGCTGGTAATCCTGGACGGCTGGGGTTACCGCAAGGAGTCCTCCGGTAATGCCATTGCCCGGGCGGAGACACCCGGGATGGACAGCCTTTTCGAGCAGTTCAGCTGGTGCCTGCTCGGGGCCGCCGGAGAGGAGGTCGGGCTGCCGCCCGGTCAGATGGGCAATTCTGAAGTGGGCCATCTCAATCTGGGAGCGGGAAGGATCGTTTTCCAGGATTTCAGCCGGATCTCCCGGGCGATCGAGGAGGGCACCTTTTTCGATAATCAGGTCCTCCGGGAGGCGCTGCAGCGGGCGCGAGGTTCCGGCGGGAGCATTCATTTCATCGGCCTGTTCTCCGACGGGGGCGTGCACAGCCACACCGATCACCTGCTGGCTCTGCTCGAGATGGCCGAGCGGCAAAAGGCGGGGCCTGTTTTCATCCACGCCATTCTCGATGGACGGGATACGCCGCCGGCCAGCGCCCGGCCCTATCTCGAGCGCTTCCACCGCCGCAGTCTGGAGCGGCGGAACGCTTTTATCGCCACCATTTGTGGGCGCTACTATGCCATGGACCGGGACAGGCGCTGGGAGCGCCTGGAGAAAGCCTACCGTGCTTATGTGTACGGCGAGGGGAGTCTCTTTTCCGATCCCCGCCAGGCCCTGGAGGAAGCGTACAACCGCGGGGAGACCGATGAGTTTGTTCAGCCGGCGGTGATCACCGGTCCGGATGGACTGCCCCTGACCGTGATCCGGGAAAATGACAGCGTTATTTTCTTTAACTTTCGCCCGGACCGGATGCGGCAGCTCAGCCGCGCCCTCACCGATGAGCAGTTCCCCCACTTTGAGCGCGGCGCGGCGCCGCCGCGGCCGCACGCCGTCACCATGACCGAATATGAGTGGAACCTGCCCCTGCCGGTGGTCTTTCCCCCGGATCACCTAAGCGGGACCCTCGGCGAAATCTTCAGCGCTTGCGGCTATCCGCAGCTGCGCCTGGCCGAGACTGAAAAGTACGCCCATGTCACCTTTTTCTTCAGCGGGGGCCGCGAAAAAATTTTCCCCGGAGAGGAAAGGCTGCTGATCCCTTCACCGAAGGTGGCGACGTACGATCTGCAGCCGGAGATGAGCGCCGCCGGGGTCAGTGCGGCGGCGGTGCAGGCGATCACAGCAGGGAGGCACCGCCTTCTGGTGGTTAACTTTGCCAACGCGGATATGGTCGGGCATACCGGTGATTTTAAAGCGGCGGTAAAGGCGATCGAAGCCGTGGATCGGTCCCTGGACCCGGTGGTGCAGGCGGCCTTGAAAGAGGGTTGGCGGATGGTTATCTGCGGCGATCACGGCAATGCCGAAACGATGCTCGACGAAGACGACGGCAGGCATACCGCTCACACGCTCAATCCGGTCCCCTGCATTTTGCCCGGAGCCGGGCGGGTGCAGCTGAGGCAGGACGGGCGCCTTGCCGATATCGCCCCGACTATTCTGGAGCTGGCCGGCCTGGAGCAGCCGCCGCAGATGACGGGGCGCAGCTTGATTCTTTAAAGGAACCCGATATCGCTAAAAGGAGAGTATACTGATGGAAGATCGGATTACTGCGCTTAAGGCGCGGGAGATTTTGGACTCGCGGGGCAATCCCACCCTGGAGGCAGAGATTCACCTGCAGGGCGGCTGGCGCGGCAAGGCTGCGGTCCCCTCGGGGGCTTCAACCGGTGCCTTTGAGGCGGTGGAGCTGCGGGACGGCGATGAGAAGCGCTATCTGGGGAAGGGGGTGCTCCGGGCGGTGGCCCATGTCAACGAGCAGATCGCCCCCGCTCTCCTTGGGTTAAGTGTTCTCCGGCAGGGCCATCTCGACGGGATCATGATCGAGCTGGATGGGACGGCCAACAAGGGGAAACTCGGGGCCAACGCCATTCTCGGCGTCTCCATGGCCGCAGCCCGGGCGGCGGCGGCCATGCTCGACCTGCCCCTGTTCCGCTATCTGGGCGGCTTGCGCGGCACCCTCCTGCCGGTGCCGTTCATGAATATTCTCAACGGGGGCGAGCACGCCGACAACAATATCGATATTCAGGAATTCATGATCGTTCCCGCCGGAGCGGATAGCTTCGCCGGGGCCCTGCAGATGGGCACAGAGATCTTTCATCACCTGAAAGGGATCCTGTCGTCCCGGGGGTTGAGTACAGCGGTGGGCGATGAAGGCGGTTTTGCCCCCGATCTGGACTCCAACGCTGCCGCCCTGGAACTTATCGTCGAGGCTATTGCGGCAGCGGGATACCGCCCCGGGGAGGATGTGTTCCTGGCCCTCGACGTGGCGGCAACGGAGCTGCTCGAAGAGGGCGCCTACCGCCTCGAGGGGAAGAGCCTCAGCAGCGGTGAGCTCATCGAATACTACGACAGCCTTGTCGAGCGCTTTCCCATCATCAGCATCGAGGACGGCCTCGGCGAGGAGGACTGGGCCGGCTGGAGCGCGCTCACCGAAGCTCTGGGGGAAAGGGTAAAGCTTGTCGGAGACGATCTTTTTGTGACGAACCCGCAGCGTTTTGCCGGGGGCATTGAGCAGAGGGTGGGCAACGCCATTTTGATCAAGCTAAATCAGGTGGGCACCCTGAGTGAGACTCTGGAGACCGTAGCCCTGGCTCACCGCTCCGGCTACGGGGCGATCATCTCGCATCGTTCCGGCGAAACCGCCGACAGTTTTATCGCCGATCTGGCGGTGGCGGTGGAAGCGGGGATGATCAAGACCGGGGCCCCCTCCCGGGTCGATCGCGTGGCCAAGTACAATCAGCTCCTGCGCATTGAAGAATCGCTCGGGGAAAGCAGCCATTTTGCCGGCAAAGCGATCCTGAAGCAGAGCCGGTAATTTGCCCGCTCCGCCAATCTGTGTTAAAATGATCTGGTAATATCCATATTGCGGGGGTGGTTGTCGTGCTGGAAAATGTGCTGACCGCGATATATGTTCTCATATGCATCGGTCTCATCGTTACGGTGCTGCTGCAGTCGGGACGGAGCGCCAGCCTGGGAGTGATCGAAGGCGGTGCCCAAAGCCTTTTCGGCAAGAAAAAAGGTCTTGATGAAAAACTGGGCCGGGTGACGACCTACCTGGCGGTGATCTTCATGCTTTTTACGGTAGCGCTGACAATCATTCGTCGGTAAAGCGATCGGGAAAACGGGAAGCAGGGTCTCGTTCTGCTCTCCTGACACAGAGCAATTTGCGGTGCGGAGCCTGTCTTGCTCCGCGCCTTTTGTTATCAGCAGACCGGAGGGAAAGCGTTGTCCCCCTTACCGCAGAGTAATATTTTGGAGGAATAATTGATGAAACGTGAGGAAGCCTTAAGTTTAGTGAAGCAGGAAGTAAAAACAAGAAATCTGATCAAGCATATGCTCGCCGTTGAGGCGGTAATGCGACGGCTGGCCGAGGAGCTGGCGCAGGACGAAGAGCTCTGGGCCCTGGCCGGTCTGCTGCATGATCTCGATTATGACAAAACGGTGCACCAGCCGGAGCAGCACGGGCTCCTGGGGGCTCAGATGCTGGAGGAGAAAGGCCTTCCGGCAGAGCTGATCCAGGCGGTCAAGGCGCACAACGAAGCGCTCGGGGTGGCCCGGGAAAGCCTTATGGACAAAGCGCTCTACGCGGCCGATCCTGTGACCGGGCTGCTGGTGGCGGCGGCTCTTGTGCACCCGGAGAAAAAACTGGCGGCCATCGATCTCGATTTTGTGATGAACCGTTTCAAGGAAAAGAGTTTTGCCCGCGGTGCGAATCGCGGACAGATCGAAAGCTGTTCCGAGCTGGACCTTTCCCTGGAGCAGTTTCTCGTCCTGAGCCTGGAAGCGATGCAATCGATCGCCGGAGAGCTGGGGTTATAAGGCGGTGCAATCCAAAAAGAAAACGCAGGCAGCACCCGAACTCAAAGATAAAATTGTATCCCTTCTTGCCGGCCACCGCCGCCGCTCTTTATCCCTGCAGCAGCTGAGCAGGGCTCTGAGCCTGGGGAAGGCAGAGAGCACCCTGCTTGCCCGGCAGGTGCGGCAGATGCAGGCTGACGGCCTTCTGATCAAAACGGGAAGAGGGCGTTACGGGCTGCCCCGCAGGCTGAACTGCATCACCGGCGTGCTCGATGGCAATCGGAAGGGCTTTGCTTTTCTCAGGCCCGATCTGGAAAAAGAAAAAGATGTATTCATCAGGTCCGGGGGGCTCAAAGGGGCTGTCCACGGCGATCGGGTTCTCGTGCGCCTGCTCTCATCCTCCGGCCGCAGCCGTGAAGGCGAAGTGATCGCTATTTTGAGCCGTGGTTGCAAACAGCTCGTCGGAACCCTGGAGCAGCGGGGCCGAAGGTTCTATGTGGTCCCCGACGACTGCCGCTTCGGCCGGTCGGTGAGCCTGCCGCCGGGTTCGCAGAAGGCCCGCTGCGGCGAAAAAGTGGTCGTGAAAGTGGATACCTGGCAGGAAGGGAAAACACCTCCCCGGGGACATCTGGTGGAAAGGATCGGGATGCCGGGATCGCCGCAAACGGAAAGGCTTCTATTTGAAAAAAAATATGAGCTGCCCGGAAAATTTCCAGCACCGGTCCTCAAGGAGCTGGAGCTGCTCCCTCCGGTGGAAGCGGTGTCCCGAATCGCCTCGGAGGAAAAACGAGCCGATCTGCGCAATCTCTGTGCCGTCACCATCGACGGTGCCGAGGCCAAAGATTTCGATGATGCCGTTTCTCTGGAGCTGTTGCCGCAGGGCGGTTACCGGCTGGGAGTACATATTGCCGATGTATCCCATTATGTTGGCGAAGGCAAGGCCGTTGATCGGGAAGCGCGGGAGAGGAGCACCAGTATCTATCTGGTCAACCGGGCCGTGCATATGTTGCCGCCCCTCCTCTCCGAGAACCTCTGCAGCCTGAAAGAGGGAGAGGATCGCCTCTCCCTGAGTGTGCTCATCGATCTTTCAGCTGACGGAGAGCTGAAGCGCTACCGCTTCTCCCCTGCCGTGGTGCGGGTGGCGCGGCGTCTGACTTATCCTCAGGTGGAGGCCTATCTGGCAGGGGAGGCGCCGAAGAGCGATCGCTCTTTTCCCGGTGCAATGCTCGAACAGATGGATCGCCTGGCTTCGCTGCTGCGCCGGAAGCGCTTGCAGCGGGGAGCCCTCGATCTCGATATTCCCGAGCCGCACTTTATTCTCGATGCCGCCGGAGATGTTCTCAGTGTCGAGCGTCGCCGGCAGGGGCGTTCCGAAGCGCTGATCGAGGAGTTCATGATCCTGACCAACGAGGTTGTCGCCGCTCATTTTGCCCGGGAGCAGTATCCCCTGCTCTACCGGGTACATGCTTTGCCGGCAGAGGAAAAGCTGGCCTCACTGCGCGAAACCCTCCTCCTGCTCGGCGATGCCGATGCCGCGAGGTTGCACCGGTTCAAACCGCATCACCTGAAGATGCTCCTGGAAGGATCCCGCGGGCGCGATGCCGAAGTGTTGATCCGCTACCTGATTCTGCGGTCCCTGCCGCAGGCTCGCTACAGCACCGCCAACGAGGGCCATTTCGGGCTGGCCTCGCGCTGTTACTGCCATTTTACCGCCCCCATCCGGCGTTATCCCGATCTGGTGGTCCACCGGATCCTGAAAGAATCGCTCAAGCCGGAAGGGCTCAGCGAAGCGCGGCTGACCCAGCTGCAATCCCGTCTGCCGGCGATCGCCGACCATGCTTCGGAAAGAGAGCGGGCGGCGATGGAGGCGGAACGGGCCGATGAGGATCTCAAAAAAGCGGAGTTTATGAAAAACAAGATCGGTGAAGTCTACCCCGGAATCATTAACGGGGTGACCAACTTTGGCCTCTTTGTGGAGCTGGAGAATACCGTTGAGGGGATGATTCCCCTGAGCGAATTGACCGATGACTACTATATTTACCAGGAGCGGTTGGCCTCCGTGATGGGAGAGCGCACCCGCAAAACTTATCGTCTCGGCGATCCCATTGAGATCAGGGTGATCCGTGTGGACACCGCCGCCGGAAAGATTACCTTTTCTCTGGCGGAATCCTGATCGGGGTTCTTTCCAAAAGTACGATTATGAAAAGGAGGTTTCTGGTAGATGGATCTGTATGAAGCGTTGGAAGGAAGGCGCAGCATCCGCAGGTATACCGGTGATCCGGTCCCCGATGAGGCGCTGCCAAAGCTGCTGAACGCAGCCCGTATTGCCCCTTCGTGGAGCAACAAGCAGTGCTGGAGTTTTATCGTTGTTCGTGATCAGTCCCGTAAAGAGAAACTGGCCGCCTCCATGCCCGCAGATAATCCTTGCCGCAGGGCGATAGCCGAAGCGCCGGTGGTGATCGTTCTCTGCGCCGATCCCGAAGCTTCGGGTCGGCCTGACGGTAAAGAGTATTACCTGCTCGATGCCGGCCTGGCGATGCAGCAGCTGATGCTGGCCGCTCATGCCGAGGGGCTGGGCAGCTGTTGGGTAGCCTGGTTTGACGAGGCCGCCGCCCGCGAGGCCTGCCGGGTTCCCGAGCCGTACCGGGTAGTTGCCCTCACCCCGCTGGGGGTGCCGGCGCGCACACCTTTGCCCCGTCCGCGCAAAAAGATTGAAGAGATTGTCTTTAGTGAAGAATGGGGCAGCGCCTGAGGCGCCGGGTCAATTCAGTTTTCAGACAAAGCAGAAAGGAAGCGGCGGACAGATGGAGGAGACCCTAAAATTTTTGCAGCAAAATGCGCCATTTTATGTTGCTACGCTTGAAGATGATCAACCGAAGGTGAGACCGTTTGGTTTTGTGATGAAACATGAGGGCAAGCTCTGGTTTTGTACAAGCAATCAGAAGAAGATCTACCGGCAGTTGCAGAAAAACCCTTATTTTGAAGTGTGCACAGCCTCGCCGGAAAGGGTCTGGGTACGCGTTACGGGCAGAGCAGTATTCCAGAGCACGCCAGCGCTGAAAGAAAAAGCCCTCGAGGCGGCCCCTCTGCTGAAAAAGATGTACTCTGTAGACGACAATATCTTTGAGCTGTTCTATCTTGCGGAAGGCGAGGCTTTTTTCTGCTCCATGAGCGCCCCGCCCCGGCGGGTGAAACTTTAGCCTTCTTTAACCGATCGGTGAATCAGGGAGCTTTCTTTGCGGTAAACCATTTGCGGCGGGCTGAAAAGCCCGCCGCCTTTTGTCGAAGAGCCCTGTGATCAGTATGGCGATGTGGCAAACAACCTTCTTTCCAGCAGTTTCCATCCTTCCCCGAAAAACAGCGGTGCCAGAGACAGCAGAGCGACGTAAAGCCATTCCCCGGCAAGCAGCGGAACAGCGTGAAAGATGGCGGCGGTTGCCGGGATCAGCAGAACAGCCAGCTGCAGCGCTCCCGAGATGAAAACGGCACCGAGCAGCAGGGGGTTGCCGAAAAAACGGCGGCCCATGACCGAGCGGTGCAGCGAGCGGAAGTTAAAGACATGAACCAGCTGGGACAGGGCCAGGGTGGCGAATGCCATGGTTTGCCCTTTTTCTATCGATTCGCCCGTCCCGATGAAAAATGCCGTCAGCGTGAGCATGCCGATAAGCAGGCCGAAAACAGTGAGGGTGCGCAGGGCGCGGGGGCTGAACAAGCTGTGGCCGGGGCTGCGCGGCGGGCGGTGCATCAG
>MTBK01007848.1_pt1 | contig 12258 bp, 9 predicted proteins | sample 1535981 | NCBI WGS metagenome assembly MTBK01 (sample SAMN06109225, study PRJNA356200) | anaerobic digester metagenome | isolation source: biogas reactors fed with pig manure or primary and secondary sludge | place: Spain | collected 2016-06-30 | reverse complement strand
ACAGACCCAGTAATAAAGTTATTTGTGCCGATGCTTTATACAAAATGAGATTAGAGTGCCACGAAAGTGGCACTTTTTTGACGAATAACAGCTGGGTGGGCTCCAGCCGACATCCAAAACACTAGGTGAATCTGCATGGCGGGACACTGGCAGGAGATAACGCTAAATCTCGCCCCGGTGTCTCGCCGTAGGCAATTAAACTATTAAACATGGTCTCCCGACCATGTTTGTACTATAGATATGGGAAAAGTGCAGGGCAGATATGCCATGTGTCAGTTTGGTCGGATGGCACAATATATATATATAATTCACTAAAAAGCGGGTGACTAATCGTCTGCGTTTTCTTCAGCTTCGCCACGCCATTTGGACAGACGCTTGGCGATTTCGGCTTCAGCGCCCTGGTCGGATGGGGTATAAAATCGCATGGATTCTAAACCGTCGGGCAGATATTGTTGCTTGACCCAATGCCCGTCAAAAGCGTGAGGATACTGATAACCTTGACCATGTCCAAACGCTTTACCATCGCGGCTGGCATCCATCAGGTAGGTGGGCACAGGTTTAGCTCCGTTTTTCTCAATTTCAGCGAGCGCGTCAAAGTAAGCGCCAACGGTATTGCTTTTGGGCGCGGTGGCGAGATAGAGCGTGGCATGCGCGATGGGGTAAGCGCCTTCGGGCATGCCTAACATTTCGTAATTTTGTGCCGCGGCATTGGCGACCACGATGCCCATGGGGTCTGCCAGTCCGATGTCTTCACTGGCGAGTATCATCAGGCGACGCAGGATAAAGCGGGGGTCTTCGCCGGCATAAAGCATTTTGGCGAGCCAGTAAAGGGCGGCGTCGGGGTCGGAGCCACGCACCGATTTGATGAACGCGGAGATGGTATCGTAATGTTGGTCATCGGTTTTATCGTAAAGCACAGCGCGGCGCTGGATGGACTCTTGAGCGATTTCAAGCGTGATGTGGGTTTCTTCCTGTCCGAGAGGTGTGCTTTCAACAGCGAATTCCAGGGCGTTGAGGGCGTTACGCGCGTCGCCACTGCTGATTTCCGCCAGATGTTGCAGCGCGTCATCATCTATTTTGACTTTGCGCAGACCAAAGCCGCGTTCCTTGTCATGGATGGCGCGCAGCAAAAGCTCTTTGATGTTCTCAACGGTCAGACTGTTCAGCTCAAAAACGCGTGAGCGGCTGACCAGAGCTTTGATAACGTCAAAATAGGGGTTTTGGGTTGTGGCGCCAATCAGCGTGATTAAGCCATTTTCAACATGTGGCAAAAGTGCGTCTTGCTGGGCTTTGTTCCAACGGTGGACTTCATCGACGAAGAGGATGGTGCGCGTTTGGTAAAGTCTGCGGCGTTCGCGGGCAGCTTCAATCGCTTTGCGCAAATCTGCCACACCTGCCAAAACCGCGCTGAGCTGTTCAAAGTGTGCTTTGGTGCTGTTGGCGATGACCTGTGCCAGGCTTGTTTTGCCGGTTCCGGGTGGGCCATAAAGGATGATGGAGCCATGCAAGCGGTCGGCTTCAATCACACGCCTGAGTAGGCTGCCTTTGCCGATGATGTGTTGCTGTCCAACGATTTCATCCAGCGTTTGAGGGCGCATGCGTGCGGCAAGTGGCGCGTGTTGGCGCAATTGATCATCGAGAGAAAGGTCAAAAAGATCCATCAGTAGCCCTTTTCGGGGTCAACAAGGTTATAAAGTGGCAAGCCTTCCTGGTAGCGTTGCAGGTTTGTGGCGAAAAGGCTCAAAACATCATCCAACAATTTAGCTGAGATGCCGGAAACATGGGGTGTGATGACCAGGTTGGATTGTTTCCAGAGCGGATTGTCAGATGGCAGAGGTTCCTCATCGAAGACATCCAGCATCGCGCCGGCAATCTTTTTGTTGCGCAAAGCGGAAATTAAGGCGGCATCATCCACCAAACCGCCACGCGAAACATTAATGAAATAGGCATCGGATTTCATGGCGTTGAAAGCTTCGGTTGAGAACATTTTTCGCGTCTTATCGGTGAGAGGCGCGGTGAGCACGACAAAGTCACATTCGGGTAGCATACCCAATAACGCGTCGATAGGATACATGCGTTGGAAATAGTCGCCCTTAGGGTCGCCCAAACCATCTGGAATGTAGCCAGTGTCTTCAAGTTTGCTCAGGTCGGCTTTGGCGGCAAGCACTTTCGCGCCAAAAGGATAAAGCAGGCGGGCAACTTCTCTGCCAATTGATCCATAACCCACGATGCCCACTGTGCTGCCGCGGAGCTCCTTGGGAATGACCATGCCGGATTTATTGCTAATCCACTCATTTCTGGCCTGGGCGGCATTTATCGCGGGCATTTTATGCCCTAACATAAGGATTGCCATAAGGACATATTCGCCCATTTGGCTCACCATTACCCCGCTTGACGAAGTGACTTTGATGTCTTTGTCGTGAATGATGGGCTGATCTAAGATTGGGTCAACCCCGGCGAAAGTGATGTGAATCCATTTGAGTTTGGGTGCCATGTCGCGGGTGGGCAAAAAATCACCGGCTGCCAGCAGAACTTCCGTTTTCTGCCATTGCTCCGGAGAAACCTGGGACGCATTTCCTCTGGAAAATGTGCTGATGCGTATTCTTTCATTTCCACCTTTAATTGCAGACATTTGGGCTTCAGTCAGGTTGATCAGACTGGTGATTTCAATTGTTCTGCGGGCAGTTTTTTGGTTCATGCGTCCTCCATAAAGTGTTCAAAAAGGTCTTAAGAGAGAAGCTGGCGGCGACGAAATATCCATTGCTGCCAGCTTATATCATCATCTGATGGTTAGCTAAAGTTTGCTTACCCGTGTGCGGCTTTGCTCGCGCATGTATGAGAGCAGGGCATAGGGACCGCCCGTGTTGCGTCCGGTTGAGCCGGAAGCTTTCCAGCCACCAAAGGGTTGGAAGCCAGGCCAGGCACCTGTGGTGCTTCCCATCACGCGGTTCACATAACACACACCAGCCTGAATGTTCTCAAGGAACCATTCGCCTTCTTCAGGGCTGCCCATGAAGCCGGCGGTTAGTCCATAATCGATGTCGTTAGCGTAGCCCATGGCTTCTTCAAGGCTGTCGACGGACAAAACCATGGTGATAGGCAGGAACATTTCGTGTTTCCAAAGGAAATGTGTGATGGGCACGTCTACAGCGATGGTTGGCGCGCAGAAGAGTCCTTTTGCCAGCTCGCCATCGGTTAGGCGTTTGCCACCGGTCAGGATGCGACCGACGGTCTCGAGTTCTTCAATATATTTTTCATAATCAGCGGCAGCTTTTTTGTTGATTACCGCGCCAAACCAGTTCTCGCGCGCGGTGGCATCGCCAATTTTGATGTCTTTTGTCAGGCGCACAAGTTCTTCAACAAAAGCCTGGTAGACCTCACGCTCAACAAAGATGCGTGAGTTAGCGGAGCATTTTTGACCTTGCAAGCCAAACGCAGAGCGCATGCAGCCTAAAGCGGCATCGGCGATATTGGCGTTTTTGGAGATGATTGTGGCGTTTTTACCGCCCATTTCGAGCACAACTGGACGGGGGTATTTGAATTCAGCAAATTTGCGGTTGATTTCCAATCCGACCGCGGCTGAACCGGTAAAGGTTACCCCAGCGATATCGGGATGGTCAATGAGCGCGTTGCCAAGAGTGCTGCCCGGGCCGGTGACATAGTTCACCACACCTGCAGGCAAACCGGCTTGTTCAGCGCATTCCATCATCATCGCGGTTGCCCATGGGGAATCTGAGGCGGGTTTGAGAACAACCGTATTGCCAGCAACAAGCGCGTTACCCATTGGTCCACATGCCAAAGCGGCGGGGAAGTTGAAAGGCGTAATCACCAGCCACACACCGTGGGGCACCATGTAGCTCTCGTTGACTGACAGTACACCTTCCATGGGGTCGTTGGCAAGCTTCACCTGGTAACCATTGGCTTGTTCCATCATCTTGCAGGGCCAAAGCAAGAGATCAACGGCTTCCTGGACGTCTGCGAGGGCTTCCATGCGGTTTTTCCCGACATCCAGGCTAATTGCGGCACCAATCTCAAAGATTCGGTCCTGAATGGCTTGGGCAAATTTGCGAACATATTCAACACGCTCTTTCCAGGGCAAATTGCTCCAGGATGGAAAAGCAGCTTTGGCGGCGGCGATAGCGTCCTGGGCGTCCTGCGCATCACCTTTTTGGAAATAAGCCAATTCCCAGTCTGAATTGAGAGGAGAAATAGCCGCGAATGTTTCATGCTTAAAACGCTTTTCAGCACCGATGATGAGGGGATAATTCTTGCCAAGCTTGGTTTTTAATTCTGCCAGGGCAGTTTCGTAAGAAGTATGGAAAATCTCAGGCGGATTGGCCATGCTGGCATAAGTTAATGTAAATGACATTGGAGCCTCCTGTCCGTGAATGGTCTATATTTTCTACTATCTATTCTATCAGAATTAGTACGGGAATTTAGAACTTGGGTCTTTGCCAAAATAATTCTGTTTAATCGTTTTTTGTTGAGGATACAGCAAAATGACCTTGGATATTAAGAAAATTCTTAACTTTGCGCTGTTATAATGGGGTAACTATTGACACAGAAAAGAGAAACTATGGCAAGAACAAGCGTACCATGTCCTAATTGTAAAACACCCATTACGGTTGACCTTATTCGATTATTCGACACCAACACTAATCCAGATGCCAAACAGATTTTGCTGTCTGGGCAAGCAAACTATTATCAGTGCCCGAACTGTCGCAGCCAGGGTTTTTACCCCACGCCCATTGTCTATCATGACCCTGAAAAAGAGTTGCTTTTGAGCTATTTTCCACCCGAACTTGGCGCGCCAGTGAACGAACAGGAACGTGTGATCGGCCCATTGATCAAAAAAGCGGTTGATGACCTGCCACCTGAAAAGCGCAAGGCTTATATCTTCAGCCCACGCACGATGCTCACCAAAGAATTGCTTTACGAAACCATTTTGGAAGCGGATGGCATCACGCCTGAAATGCTCAAAGCGCAACAGGAGCAGTTGGCGTTCATCCAGCGTTTGCTGATGTCCTCGCCTGAGGCTTTGCCCGATCTGCTGGCAAAGGATGATGAGCGCGTGACAGAAGAATTTTTCATTTTGCTTTCGCGTTTGGTGCAAACATCGCTGGCAGCTGGTGACCAACAGGGTGCCCAGGCGCTTGCCGCGTTGCAAAGTGCGGCGTTGGAACATTCCACCGTGGGTAAGAAAATTGCGCAGGATTCCGCTGAAGCCCAGGAGTTGATGAATAAATTACAAGAGATGAGCAAAGAAGGTATCACACGTGAAAAGCTATTGGATTTGACGATTGAGTCCGCTGAGTCGAAGGTGAAGTTGACCATGTTGGTCAGCGCGGTACATGGGGGCATGGATTATCAATTCTTCCAGATGCTTACGGATAAGATTGAGCAAGCTCAGGGCGATGAAAAAGCAAAACTTGAAACCTTGCGCGATACTATCTTGCAACTGACCGATGAAATCGACAAAGCCCAAAAGATTTTGTACGCAGAAGCCAAGGATATGGTGGAAAGCTTGCTTGAAGCCGAAAACCTAAGTGAGGCGACCCAGACAGCTTTGCCATCATTTACGCAGGCGACTTTGGAAGTCTTGAATGATGAATTCATGAAGGCGCAGGAAGCTGGTGATGAAGAGCGGGTGAAGAAGATAGTCACGGTTTTGACTATATTCCGCTCGGCGAATGAGAGCAGCGTTTATCTGGAGCTGATTGATATTCTCATGCAGACACCAGATGAAGCTACCCGCGATCAGGTCTTGGAGGAGGCACATGAGGGTTTGGACGATGGCTTTTTCCAGGTGATGGGGAGCTTAATCAATCAGGTTGAACAAAGTGGCGAGCAAGCCGAGCTTCTTGAAAAGCTGCGTGAGGTCAATAGTGCAGCGCAAAAGTTTGTTATGCGCAAGAACTTTGAATCTGCGAAAAACGAAGCATAAGCTTTGTTGAAACTAATATAAAAAAAGCCTGCAGTTGAATGTAGGCTTTTTGACTTAATGCGGGTCGTTTTGGAAGCGCAGACCGTGCCCGCGCACGGTGACGATATAGTCATAATCAGAATCAAGCTGGGCAAGACGATCTCGTAAGCGGCGAACGAGCGCGTCGAAAGCTTGTTCGGTGACCCAGCGGGTATCTTCTTCCCACACGGCATTGATTAAATCTTCCCGACTCACTACTTCACCTGTTTTCTGGTAAAGCAGTGCCAGGAGGTTATATTGCTGGGTAGAAAGGGGTGGGTCAAGCTCGACACCGCGCACCCATACGCGTTTTGAGCTTTCGTCCAAACGCAAGCGGAAAGCAGACATTAGCTCAGGCGGAATACCAGACAGAGGCATGGTGGCATCTGAGCTTAAGAATAAAAAGTTTTGTGTGAAAGCGACTGTAATCTCATCAGCTTCAACCAATTGTCTTGGCTCTGTAAGAGGCTGACCATTCAGGTAGGTGCCGTTTTTACTGCCCAAATCCTCAAGCATCACAATCGCGCCGCTCTTAGTGATTCGAGCATGTCGTCGCGAAACCTGACGATCAGGGATAACCACATCGCAACTTGCGTCACGACCAATCACTAATGTGTCAGTAATGACCCATTGTTGACCATCAAGGGAACTGTTATTGGCAATAAGTACAGGATCTTCCATTTTATTTATTCTCGACAATACCTTATAATTCATTATAATCTATTCCCCGTTAGATAACGCGGGCTTGAAAAGAAGAATTGGAATGAGACAAGAATTTGCATGCGGGAGCATCTTACACGACCGCTATAAAGTCGAAAGGGTCATTGGTCAGGGTGGCTATGGCTCCATTTTGCTTGCTGAAGATTTGAGACTTTGCGGACGTTTTTGCGCGGTGAAACAAGTGAGTTATGACCCAAGCTATCCTCCCGCGATGCTTGAAGACGCGCGTGAACAGTTTATGCGCGAAGCTACAGTCTTGGCGCGCCTTGATCATCCTAATTTGCCCAAAGTCTCTGACTTTTTCTCTATTGGAGATAATGATTTTTTGGTTATGGATTATATCCCTGGGGATGATTTGCGCGCTTTGATTGCTAAAGCGGAATCCAACAAAGAATTTATTCGTGAATCAGACGTTCTCGATTGGGCTATGCAAATTGGAGACGCGCTCAGTTACCTTCATAACCAAAACCCTGCCATTTTACATCGGGACATTAAGCCCTCTAACATCAAGGTAACTCCAGCGGGTGTTGTTAAGTTGGTGGATTTCGGATTGGTAAAGCTTCTCGCGCCGGGGGAAGTGACCATTACAATTATGCAGGGTCAGGGCACTGCACTTTATTCGCCTTTAGAACAATACGGTGGTGATTCAAATATGATGGATGGACGCGCCGATATTTATGCTTTTGGAAGCACGCTTTACCATCTATTGACCAACACACCACCGGTGAATGTGCGCGATCGCTTTTTAGACCCGACAAACCTGGTCGCTCCACGAGAGATAAATCCAGCAATTTCACCCCGTGTAGAGGATGCGATTCTATGGGCGATGGAACTTCATCCAAATGAACGCCCAAAAACTGTAAAAACCTTTCTAAAAGCTCTCACGGGTGAATCAACCAGCAGTTTGCGCCATTTAGCCGGGAAGGTGAGTTTTAGGGACCAGCAGGGACTGAGTAAAACTGAAATGATTTTGCTCTACGCGGCAGGTGGGTTGACCTTTTTTAGTTTGCTTATAACTTTAATTCGGAATATTTAGTTTCTTTTTTTGTCCTTGGTCGAGTAGCCACCAGGCTAAAGCGACAATCCAGCCCAATACCATTCCCACAATACTCATTTGAACAATAAACCATGTGCCATTCTGACGAATGAGCTCGTTCAGCGCGGGAATGCCGCTATTTAACAAGAGGTATCCTCCCAAGCCACCCAACAGGGTGCAAATGCCAGACCTAAAAGCCCACTGTTTTCCTTTCCACCAGTAATAACCCAATGTGTAGCTTAAACCAAAAGCGATGACTAAGAGCATGATTATTAGCAACCAGTCGCTGAGTGTAGGATAGCCTCGGTCATGGTCGCTTGAGGGTTTGCCATGAGGATAAGGATCGGGGGTGGGAGTTGGTTGGGGTGTGGGACTTGGCAAAGGCGTAGGACTGGCTTCGGGCAGCGGGGTGGCTGTGGGCATAATGATTTCAGCCAGTCCGCCTTGGGTTGTCAGGATGAGTGTGGCGGAGGTTGTGGCATCGCCACTGCTGGCTGTCACCGCGAATATGCCATCCCGTTCCACACGGTATTCAATCGTCGCAAAACCATCGACTGTTAACGCTTCGGGCATTGAAACGATGAGTGAATCGCCTGCCATTTTGATCGTGAAGCTTGTCTTTGTGCCATCTGGCACAGTATTGCCATTACGGTCCAGGATAGGACCTGCCTGGATGCGAACAGCTTCACCAAGTCTGAAGAGAGGGTCAGGTTTTTCCGTGTCTTCCGCTTCAGGTGTTTGCTCTGTAAGGGTTTGGGTGCTTTCGTGATTGGTTAATAATGCCAGATTGATGATTTGGTTTGGATCAGGTGATAGCTGGTACTCAAGGTCATAAGCTACGGATGGCAATGAAAAAGGCATGCCACTTAAGGCGCGGGCTTCGTGCATGAGTACCCGCGATGCAAGTTCAAGGCTGGCTTTTGAGGGTGTGAAAAGCCCATAATAGGCGGTCAGTTTTGAGACTTCGGTTGAATCCAGATAGAATGGCGTGTCATAGGCGAAAACGATGACCATTTTATCACGGAGCAAAGTCATGTTTTCGTCCAGGATTTGATGCAAAGCGTAGCTTGATGGTACCTCAGGGTCAAGGTCTTGGATGTTGAAAATCAGCCATCGTGCTCTTTTGATGTGTTCCTGTATGTAAGGTGCTGAATGGGAGCTGTTGTCTTGCAGGAATTCAGATAACTGCGCGAATGTATAAGAACTAATTCGAAAATCTGCTAATTGCTGAGTTCCGGCGTTACCGTAAAGTCCTAATAGCGTATCCCCAAAATCATTTAGACCTAAGGAGGTCATTTTAGCGCAGTTTTCACAAGCCTGGATATCGCGACTGTCGTTGAAGATGGTGATGTAGTCATTAAACAGGGGGCCTTCATTAAAAACAGTGTTGAGATAATCCTCTTTTGGAGCTAAAAGACTTAAACCTGCGCGGCTAATCTCAAGCATGAGCTGGTCTTGTGCTGGTGTTTCAATAACTGCTTCGAGAGGTTTAGTGACCCGATCAAGGGAAAACTGCTTATAAAGAGACAGTTTGTTTTTGAGGATGCGGCTTACTGAGGCGTCTACTTTTTGAGCAAAAACAGTGTCTTCCTGATATTTTTGGGCGAAGAAGGTAATTGTACGTTGGATTGTTTCAGCTTGATCTTCGTAATGTGAGCCTGCAAAGTTGTCCAGGTAGAGCATGTCATTTCCTGCGAGGAACGCGGTGCGGGCTATACCCTGAGCATCAAATGAGATGCCAGTTGGATCAAAAAAACTTCTTACAGATGGACTGCCAAGGCTATCGCTCACAACAATGCCGCCATCGGCGCGCCAGCTTGTGAGTGTTGGCAGGTCAAGCAACTGCTGGAGTGCTATGGGGTCAAAACTGACCGGGCGGGTCGTACTGCGCACATTACCTTGCAAACCCTGATAGCGAATATGCGAGGACATCAGCCCATCCATGCTGCCATTTCCAGGTGAGGTGTCAGCGAGTGCCAAATAGGGCGCGAGTTCATTCTCTTTGAGTTGGTCGAGACTGCGTTGGATGGTTGAAACTTCATAGTTAGGTGGGCGATCAGCGCTGCCCAAACCTGGGAAATGCGTGGCAATGACAGAGACACGATTATTGCTGCCTGTGTGCAAGCCCTGTACAAAAGCCGCGCCAATCTTACCTACCCAATAGGGGTTCGATCCAAAACTGTTTGTGCCAGTATAAACTCCGCGGCTTATGTCGCTGGTGTCAATCAAGTCAAGACTGGGTCCCAGAAACAAGTTAAAGCCCAGCTTAGAAAGCTCCATACCGTAGGCTTCTCCAGCTGCGTTGGCGAGTTCAACTGACCAGGTAGCGCCGATGGTCATCTCTGAGGGCAGTTTGTTAAGACCTGCTAAGAGTTTTTGACTATGATCGCCTTCCTGGTTTAGGGCGATACCAACATAGAGTGGAATGTAAACGGGGCTTTCAAGGTCTTGATTGCTGATATCCGGAGTGTTTTGGCTTTTTTCAAAAGCGATATTTTGCAGAGAATCTATCAGAGCCTTGGTAGATTGTTCTGGTTCCTGGTCGGTAAAGTTTTCATGCGCGGTACTTAAAACAACCCCACCGATGTGATAATCTTTGATGAGCTGTGTGATTTTAGCGTTTTCATCGGTATCTGTGCCCTCAAATGTGACAAGCATAAGCTGACCAGCTTTTTCAAGCGGGCTCATGCGGCTGAGCAGGTCAGCAATGATCTGATCTTCGGGTGAAACAGCTTGATTCACTCCTTGTGCCTGAACAGGTGCTATGTTGACAGCCAGGCAGAGAATCAAGACGATGAGCAAAAACTTTCGCATATTATTGTTCCAGCACGCTTTTCGCGTGTTGCGGGTCGTCTGTGATGATGGCATCCACACCGATGGAGCGCATTCTAATCAAATCTTCTGTTTTGTTGACAGTCCACACATTAACCTGGTTTTTGTTCTTATGAGCGCGTTTTCCAGTGCTCTCGGTGACATCTGAAAAATGGGGATGTAGTGCGTTATAGCCAAATAGTCGCCCAATAGGACCGCGGAAAAGGCTGCCAGCAAAACCTGGCAGACAGAGCAAACCAGTTTTTGCGCGGGAATCAAGCTTTTTGAGTCTGACGATATTGCGAGGGTTAAAGGATGAAAAGATGACATGATCCAACAAGTCGTGTTTTTGGGTTAAGGCGAGTGCAACATCAGGAAGTTCGTCTTTAGGATTATGGTAATTCTTAAGCTCAACGTTGATGAGAAATTTGCCTCCAAACTGCTCATAAACTTCATCCAATAATGGTAGCTTTGTGTTTTGAAAAGTTTCATTTAGCCATGCACCAGCATCAAGTCCATGAAGCTCGCTAATGGTATGGTCAAGCACATTGCCCTTGCCATTGGTAGTGCGATCAAGGGTGGAGTCATGAATAACGATTAAGCGATTGTCTTTGCTTAGCATGACATCCAACTCGATACCATCCGCGCCTTGCTCATAAGCTATTTGAAAGGCAGGCATAGTGTTTTCTGGCGCGTGAGCCGATGCGCCGCGATGAGCGATAATCAAGGGGCGTTTATCTAAATTTTCCATGGCTAAATTATAGCATGTCAGAGCAGATACCATAGTATTTTTTCGGGCAGTTTGGGCATGATAAGCATTGCGATGGGTGCTGTTCTAAAGTATCATCACAGTAAGGCTCATGATGGCTTGAGCTTTTGATGCAAATGAATGAGGATAATGATAACCATGAAAGATTTCAGCAAACTGACAAAAAACCTTGAACATTTTGGCTATACCGTGCGCGCGTTTTCGACAGCAGAAGAAGCCAATCTTTACTTAACAGAAGCCATCCAAAATCGCAGTGTTGGCTTTGGCGGCTCCAAAACCCTTGAGGCGATGGGCTTGCTGGATTTGCTTTCAGCGCGAAATGATGTGTATTGGCACTGGTATCCGCGAGAGAACTTTAGTAACGCGGACACCTTAGAGAAAGCCCGCGATGCTGAAGTCTATATCAGCTCCGTAAATGCCATCGCTGAAACGGGTGAGATCATCAACATTGATGGCACTGGCAACCGTGTGGCAGCGATTAGTCATGGGCATGAAAAAGTTTATCTGATAGTCGGTGAAAACAAAATCGCACCAACCTTTGAAGAAGCGCTGTATCGCGCGCGCAACGTTGCCGCTCCGCTCAACGCCCAGCGATTGGGTGTGGACACGCCTTGCGCGATAAACGGCGATAAATGCTATGACTGCGACCGACCCCACCGTATTTGTCGTAACCTGTCGATTCTGTGGCGCAAACCAGCCGGTGCGGAGTATGAAGTCATCTTGATTCACGAGTCTCTGGGCTATTAGCGAAGCCATCAGTTTCATGTAAGCCTTCATTCTCGGGTACAATTTAGCTATGAAAAAGTCCTGCTCCTGGCTAAATGGCTTTTTAATAATCGCAGGGCTGCTACTTTGCTTGAATGCATGTAAGCCAGCCGTAGAAGACGAACCATTCGGCCAGACCGCGCCGACTTTCAGTCAGGCGGAGCTTGAACTAACAGCCATAATGCAACTTACCTA
>MTBK01185281.1_pt1 | contig 12259 bp, 13 predicted proteins | sample 1535981 | NCBI WGS metagenome assembly MTBK01 (sample SAMN06109225, study PRJNA356200) | anaerobic digester metagenome | isolation source: biogas reactors fed with pig manure or primary and secondary sludge | place: Spain | collected 2016-06-30 | reverse complement strand
GGTCCTGCCAGTGCAGTCGAAGCTCCTCGGCAAGATCGGGCCGGAGGAGCCGGGGAACCAGCTCCGGATCCGCTACCTCGATAACGATATCGCCAACCGAGGTGACGAGCCGGACCTCCTGCGACTCAGCCTCTTCCTCGAGCACCGGCCTGATGACGGCGACGCTACACTCTGGATCCCGGTCGGGGAGGAGGTCGGAGAGCCGGGACCCCTCCGGGATCTGAAGATATTTTCCGTCCAGATGAACCTCTATCATTCACACCTCAGGGACGCCTGTCCCCATCACCCTCCGCTCATCCTCGGTGAGGTGAGCGAGCACTTCCTCGGTTGGCCCCATCCGGATGATCTTTCCGCCGCGCATGAGGGCCACCCGGTCGCAGATATCCCTGACAAAGTCCATATCGTGTGATACGACGATGAACGTCTCGTCCATCTCCTCGCGGGCGGTGAGGATCGAGTGTTTCACATCGACCTTTGTGATCGGGTCCATCGTGCCGGTCGGTTCGTCAAGGACCACGAGCAGGGGCTCGCGGATGAGAACCTGAGCAAGCGCCACCCGGTGCTTCTCCCCCTCAGAGAGCTGGTCGGGGTAGCGCTCCAGAATCTCCCGGCTCTTCTCGGGCGTGAAACCGGCCATCCCGAGGGTGATGATCGCCTTTCGCATCGCCAGTTCCTTCGGGAACTCCAAGCCGATGGCGTCGGTGAGGTTATCGAGGACTGTCCTGTGCGGGTAGAGGTCGTACTCCTGGTGGAGGAGACCGATGTAACTCTTCGCGCGCCCCCGGTGTTCGATGCCGGGCTTTGTCATATCGATCCAGCTCTCCCCGATCCTGACGTTCATCTCACCGCTGGTGGGCTCGAGTATCCCCGATACTATACGGGAGAGTGTGGTCTTTCCGGCTCCACTCTTACCGATGATTCCGAAGATCTCCTGTTCGCTGACGTCGAAGGAGACACCGTTGACGGCTTTGACCACGCCCCGGTCGACCGAGAGGTAACGCTTGACCACATCCCTTGCGATAACAAGCCTGTCGCCGACCTCCGCTGTCTGGTACTGTCCAGCGTCGCTGTAGTCCTGCATGAACCGATTAATAACCTCATCGGGCTCCCCGATCGCCAGAATTTCTCCATCCTCAAGGAGGATGGCGCGGTCAGCGACATCCTCGATGACGCTCGAGAAGTGAGACGTGACCACCATCGCCATGTCATTTATGTGTGCGCTCTCGGTGAGCATCCGGTGGACGAGTGTGGCGGTCTCGGGGTCAAGGGTGCCTGTAGGCTCGTCTGCAAAGAGCATGAACGGGTCCTTGGCGAGCTGCCGGGCGAGCACCACCCGCTGCTTCTCACCCCCGGAGAGGTCCCGGGCGATATGCATCATCCGGTGGGAGAGCCTGACCTGGTCGATGAGGTCGGCGGCCCTGCCGATCGATTTCTCGCCCGGGTACCCGATATCGTCGAGCGCCCGCAGGACGTTCTCAATCACCCGATCATCGCCGTAGAGGGCGAACGTCCGCTGGAACATGATGGCGGTCCGTCGCATGATCCGCCGTTTCATCGGCGCGCTCTCTTCTTTCCAGAAATCAACGTCCTCAGGCTTGAGGTTCCCGCTACAGAAGGGGCAGGGTTCCCCTGCTTTACTCGGGACACAGACGTAGTTGCATTTATCGCAGGCGGCGATGTGGTAGACTATCGAGCCTCGTGTCGGGGGTTGATCCACGCCCCGCAGGAGGTGCATTAGAACGGTCTTGCCGGCCCCGCTTCTCCCGATAATGCCGACTATCTCTCCCTCTGCTATCTCGAAATTTATGTTGTTGAGAGCAATGTTTCCATTGAACTCCATGCAGAGGTCCTTCACCGTAATGAGTGGGGTCATCTTGAGCTCCTCGTTAAACTAATCTTCTCGTGGTATCATATTAGGGTTTATATCGTTGCACTTTTTCCTGGCCGCGGGGGTATCCTTGAGGAGTTCCGCCACGATACCGGGCACCTCACTGACATCCCGGATCACGATATCGGTGTTTGCGTAGAGGATATCTGGCTTTGAATCCGACTGCTGCTCGGTGAGGATTGCCAGATCTGCCTTCTGGAAGGCTTTCAGGTCGTTGGCGGCATCCCCTACCATGACGACTTTATAGTAGTGCTCCTGGAGTTCCTCTACGATCCGGGCCTTCATTGAGGGTGTGGCGACTCCATATATGCGTTCCCTGGGTATGCCCAGGTAGTCGCCCATCCGCTCGAGCTTGGTGACACGATCCCCTGACGCTATGTATGTGGGGATGCCCATCCGGTGTAGCTCGCTGATAGTATCCCGCGCACCTCTAAACGGTCTCCCTCCGGTCGTCACTGTGAACTCGACCCCGGGGATATCCACGTTCAGGATCACGCCGCTGTTCATGGCGATGATCGATTCTTGCTGCTTGCAGCAACTCCAGACTTGCCTGATACAGACCTGCATGTCGCTGATGCGGGCCTTTCGGTCGGCGTAGAGGATCTCCGCGACGTCATCGGCGGGGATGACCCGCCGGGAGCAGGAGACTCCGAACTCGATCGATTGTTCCAGAAGGTAGCTAGAGAGGAGCTGGGTCTCCGGCGCCGCGACGATGTCCTGGGAATTGAGGTTGAGGAGGACGAGAACTCTGCCTTCAGCCGCGAAAGTGAGGGGTATCGTCTCAACTTCGATCAGCATCTCGTTACGGAGGAGATCGCGTGCTACACGGTAAGTCCTGAGCAGTGTACCCGCGCTATCAAAAACAACGGCAACTGACATTTGTTTTCACTTCAATAAATCTATGTAGTCTCTGGTAGTCTCTTCAATGGAGATCTATGGTACTTATTGAGACGGCAGAAAGTATAAAGAAGATGGAGATCCGGGGTGCCGGCAGAATTGCCCGGGCGGCGGTGAAGGCGCTGGCTGACTTCGCACGCAATCTCGATGTATCCGACCTTGAAATCCTCAGACGAGAGATGCAGGGAGCGGCTGCGACGCTCACTTCCACCCGCCCGACCGCCGTCTCACTCCCAAACGCCGTCAGATACGTTATGCGCGCCCTGGATTCTCCCGGGTCTGTGGAGGAGGCCCGGGCGGCGATCCTCGCGCGGGCGGCTGAGTTCGTCGACCACTCGGAGCATGCGCTCGGGTGGATAGCGGAGATCGGGGCGCGGCATATATCCGACGGTGACATCCTCCTGACCCATTGCAACTCTGAGGCGGCGCTCGGGTGCATACTCGAGGCCCACCGGCAGGGGAAGGAGATCGAGGTCTACGCGACCGAGGTGCGGCCGCGGGGTCAGGGGCTCATCACGATCAGGACTCTGAACGATGCCGGCATCCGCACAAACTATATCATCGACTCGGCGGTCCGCTACTTCATCAACGATATCGATCTCGTCATCGTTGGCGCTGACGCCATCGCTGTGAACGGTGCGGTCGTAAACAAGATAGGAACTGCCCAGATCGCTCATGCCGCAGATGAGGCGCGGAAGAATGTCATCGTCGCGGCCGAGACCTATAAGTTTGCGCCCCGGACGATCCTCGGGGAGAAGATCGAGATCGAGGAGCGGGATCCGGCCGAGGTGCTGCCCCACGGGGAGGCTGCGCGGTTGCCGTTTGTGCGGGTCCGGAACCCTGCCTTCGATGTGACGCCCGCCGAGTACATCGACCTGATCATCACCGAGCGGGGGGCGATCCCGCCGGGGCTTGCGTATACGGTCATCAAAGACTACCTGGGCTGGAGGATCGAGGAGTTCCGGTGAGGAGACCCCCACGGCCCGCCGGATTACCCACCATGACGCGGTGGAGCCGGATATTCCCCGTTCTTCTCGTCGCTGTGACACTCGCAGTCTTCGTGATCCCGGGCACGGCAACCGCCCGCTACGTTGTCGAGCCGGTGACGGAGGAGTACACCGGCGAGTGGCATGATTTCGAGGAGATCACGTTCCGGGACCTCCCGCTCCGGGTGATGATCGTCCACTTCCTGCTCACGGTCCTGCCCGGCATCCCCTATATGGGGGAGCTCCTCTACGCGCTCAGCCTTCTTGTGCCGCTCGGTTTCCGGCGAGTGATGCGCCACAACGTCCTCGACGACGACTTCAGGAACGACCTCTACCGGCAGATCACCATCCACCCCGGTGCCAGCACCGGGGAGCTCCGGGAGCTGACGGGTGCATCGCGGGGGAGGCTCCGCTACCACCTCGATGTGCTCATCAGAGAGGGTAAGGTAGCCGCCGTGGACTACCGGAACCGCTTCCGGCATTTTGCGCGGAACAAGCGGTATACCGCTCTCGAAAAGCGCATATTTGCCAGCCTCCGGGACAAGACACCGGCGGCGATACTGGCACACCTCTTCAGGTCACGGGGCGCAACCCGAACCGAGATCAAAGAGCAACTCGGGCTCACTTACTCGACGATATCCCAGCATATGCAGCAATTTGAGGCAGAAGGAATCGTCGTCAGAGATCAAGAGAAAGGATCCTTCTGCTACAGGCTCTCCGCCGGTGCCCAGGGGTTCTTCAACGAACACCAGGGTCTCCCCGCCCAGGAGTGCCACAGCACAAAAAGCCACCCTACCGCCCGGAGCCACGAAGCCTCATCAGATTAGGTCTCCGGTGGAGGGTGCCCGGGCCCGGTGCGACGGCATCTATCATACTCCCCGAAGCAGGTCCGGGACCGCAGGCGCGATACTCAGGTACTGAGGCTGCTTGAGAATGAGGACATTGAGACTACAGCGTTTTTGCGCGGAATTTACCAGGATACGGCTGCGAATTACATCCGGATGGTCTTTCACCTGGAGGACCCTGATGACCGCATGATCGCTCCGATGGTCGCGGTCCAGGTCAACGGTTCGTGTGTGGTCCCTGCCACCTACAAGACCTATTCTTCGTATATCCCCGTGCCGTGCGGCACGATCACCAGCAGAACATCTCCATATCGTATCCGGCATGCGGCATCCCCGGCGGAACCAGGTGGCTCATGTGGACGCATCGGTAGTCCCGGGCGCCCACATCCCGGGCAAACCTGACCGCTTCGGTGTAGTTCATGTGTTTATCGATGTTGTAACCCTCGGGGGCTATGCCGTCCACGAAGAGGAGGTCGATATCGCGGCTGAGGAGGAGCTCCCGGCTCACCTCCGGTATATCCTCCCTCGTATCCGATGTGTAGACGACCGTGGCGTCATCGTGCTCGATCATGAGTCCGCACGTATAGACCGGAGGATGGTTCACCCGAAAGAGCGTGAGGGTCAGACCGAAGAGGTCAAACGGCTCATACACCGGGATGGGGTTCTTATTAAACGACAGAAAATGGAGGTAGCGTGAACAGTAGTCCATCACCGGAGGCGCCGCGTAGGCCGGCGGGATCTTCTGCACCCGGTAAAACTCTCCAAACCCTATGAAATGGTCGTAGTGGCCATGTGACCATATGACCGCATCGATGTGAGGTGAACAGGCCCTGAGGAGCTGCTGGCGCAGGTCCGGGGAGGACTCGACGAGGATGTGTTTTCCCTCCGTCTCGATGAGGAGGGATGTCCGGAGCCTCGACCTCCCCGCCGCTATCATCGCCTGGCAGGTCTCGCAGTCGCACCCAACCTTCGGCGTCCCGATGGCATCACCGGTTCCAAGCAGCGTTATCTGCATATCAGTATCCGGTATCGCGAATGAGGTTGCGTTCCTCGACCCTGAGGAGGCCCTGCTCGATATCAACCGCGTCGAGGTGGCGCCGGTCCTCCATCAATGCCGATATCACCGCTTCCTTCATCATCATCCGGAGATCGGAGCCTGAAAAACCTTTTGTCTGCGCCGCGAGGTCAGCGAAATCGCAGTTGCAATCGATGCCAGCGGCGATCTTTTCAAGGATCGCCTGCCGCATCAGAGGGTCCGGGAGCGGGAACTCCACCACCTCATCGAATCGACGCCAGGCTGCTTCGTCGAGGACGCGAGGATGATTCGTCGCCCCTATGAGGAGGACGCCGTTTCTGACGAAGCTGATCTGGTCGATGTTCTTCAGGAGCATATTCACCGCGCGCTTCATCGCACCGTGGTCATCGCTGACCCGGGTCTTTGCGACGAAGTCGAACTCATCGATGAAGAGAATGCAGGGGGCGAGTCGCTTTGCGAGGTCAAAGATCCGGTCGATGTTCTTCGACGTCTCGCCCAGGTACTGGGATGTGACCATAGCGAGACGGACTTCGAGGATCGGCATATGGAGCTCCCGGGACATAGCAAGCGCAAGCGACGTCTTCCCGGTGCCGGGCGGTCCGACGAAGAGGAGGCGCCCGAACTCGTAGATCCGTTGCTGCTGCAAGAAGTCCCGGTGATCGAGGGCGACGCCGATCTTTCTTATAACCTCCTCCTGCCGCGGGGTGCAGACCAGGTCGTCGAGTGTGGACTCGACCTCATTCGGTGCGCTTATGATGATCAGGTCGCGCGCCTCCCGCATCTCCTCACTCTCCCCGACGATCCGGGAGACTTTCGCCTCTATATACTCCTTCGTATCCTCAAACAGGAAATTCTTTGCACGGACATCCTGGTACCTGACCTGAATGCCGTCCCTCCCCTCAAAGAAATACGCCAGGGTAGGGTTCCCCTCGATCTGCGGGCCCCCACCCCTCTTGAGAAACCATCCCGCCACTGCATCAAGAGAGGGGAGGGTCAGGCGCTGCCCGAACTCGTCGTAGCTGACGAGCGGGTTCTGGCGGACGGCCTGGCAGACGGCATCCGGGACGGCGAGCACCTTCTTGATCGCTCCTTCGCTTACGATCAGCGGGCGCTTCACCTCGGGGCTCCCGCTGCTCCCAACACCGAAAAATTCCCGGCAGCGCGGACAAAGGTCGTTTATGCCGAGATCCTGGTTTCGGTTGAATATCTCCGCGGTGAGCAGGATTTCCATGACGGCAAGGACGTCACGTGTACCCGTATCGGTGGTCATACCTATGAACTGACATATTGGCGCGCGCTCTCAATAAGCGTAACTCATCGGGTGGTGACCTCGCAGCCATCTGCTGTGACGATCAGGGTATGCTCCGCCTGTGAGACGAATGACCCCGGAATGTCGTGTAACACCGGGAAAGGATGGAGGATTCCGGACTGCACCAGGTTCATAAGCCCGATGTCGACCTTGTCGCCCGGGACCCATCGGCGGGCAAACGGGAGCCCCCGCCGTGGCCGCGCAGTCTTGAGCACACGTTTCGCCGACGGTAAGCGGGCGGGCCGCGCTGCTATCTGCTGATAGATCTCCACACGGCTCCCTTCGCTGATCCTCCCCGATCCTGTGGTGACAAACGGCTCGATCGCAAAGGCCATGCCCTCCTCGATGACCGCGCCACCGACCATAGCGATGTTCGGGATGGTTGGCTCCGAGTGGAGATCGTAGCGGTCGAGGCCGTGCCCGGTCAGGTTTGCGACCGGTTTGTAGTTGTGCTCCTCGATGGTCGCCTGGATGATCGTTCCGATCTCTCCTGTGGTGATGCCCGGCCGGACGATGGCGATCGCCGCTTCAAGGGCTGCCCGGGACGCCTCCACGAGGTCTGCGTGGTCGCCGAGGTCGACGGTCAGGGCGGTGTCGGCGATGTGACCGTCGATCTGCACCCCGAGGTCGACTTTGACAAGATCGCCTCTGGAGAATGTCCGTTCATCCCCGGGCATGGCGGTATCGTGGGCTGCAACCTCGTTCAAGGAGACGTTGAGGGGGAAGGCAAGGTCTGCTCCCTCTTCGATCACCATCGCTTCTGTCACCTCAACCATCTCAAGGAGGCCTGCCCCCTCCTTTACGAGACTGGCACCGTGGTGGAGTATTTTCTTTGCCAGCACTCCTGCCTCCCGGTAGGCATCGTAGGCTTCATCGTTCATGATCATATGGTTAGTTCCTCTTCGTATTGGGTGAACCGGTCAAATTCGGTCTCCATCACCGCTCCCATATCTTCCAGGCGGACGCCGCCGATCCCGGGATAGTAGAGCCCTGGTTCGATCGTGATGACGTTTCCGGCGTCGAGTGCCCCTCCCCCGGGACCGAGTGACGGCCCTTCATGCACCTCGAGGCCGACCCCGTGGCCGAGGCTGTGGATGAATCCCTGTTGCGTGCCGCTCTCGTAGCCGTGATCACTGAAGAACTCTACCACGGCGCGGTAGAGGTCGGCTCCGGTGACCCCGGCGCGGACCCCTGAGGCGCCGAGGGCCTTTGCATCCCTGACCGCCTCGTACATGTCCCGGATATCGGGAGAAGGCTCGCCCTTTGCGACCGTTCGGGTCATGTCGGCGTAGTAGCCGGAGAGCTCATCCTGCGGGAAGATATCGATGACGATCGGTTCGTCTTCAAGGAGCGGTCCGGTGCCGAGGTTGTGCGGGAGGGCGGTATCAGGACCGCAGGAGACGATGGTATCCGCCCCCCGGCACCCCCGGGTGAGGAGATGGATGTGTATCTCTGTCCTGACGGCTTCGGCGGTGAGGGGCTGGCCGTCCCGGTAGAGGATGCCGCCTTTCGGGGTGGAACCACGGATGAGCGCGATCCCCCGCTCCATCGCCTCCTCGGTGGCACGCTGCACCGAGCGTATCTGCTCGATCTCGTCCGGTGTCTTGACCGCCCGCATCCTCCCGACTGTTCCGGCGCCATCGAGGATGACCGGATTGAACGACTCGAGCTCCCGGGCGAGGGCGAGCGGGAAGGTCGCAGGAGCGAGGACGGGGCCGGCGGCGAGATCTGCTATCATATGGGCGGCTGCGCGCCAGCGCGACTCCCCGGCCTTGATGTACTCGAGGTATCCTGCATCGGCACGGGTGACAACAGCGGCAATCGATTCCCGAACCGCCCGTTCGTGTTCCATCTGCGGGATGATCAGTATCCCGCGCTCGTCCAGCTTTTTTATGTAGACTACGGGGTCGCCGGTGCGAAACCGTGTCAGGTAGCGCACATCGGCATCCACGGATGAGCCATAAGCCACGTATGCTGCTGCTCCGGCATCGCGGATAGCAGAATCCAGTTCATTCATCTTGATATAGGCAGGAGACCCCGGCCAACAGGTGCGGGGAGGAATGCCGTCTGCCTGTCCCGGCATACCTTTGTGTTCTCCACGCGATTCTGGTCAGGATCATACGATCCTCCCCCCTGGCACCCTGTGTTCCTCGTTTCCCGGTATCAACACTGTGTGGCGATACACGGTTTTTCAAGGTGCCTCCGACATAAGCCAACCCGTATCTGACGTGTTGGACCGATGTCTCTCGTGGTAATCCCATTGATCTTGTTCCCCCATAGGATTTCCGAATACCTCCTTTCTCCGGCTGAGATCGGTGCAACCGTCGACGATGGATCCGAATCGGCGTGCCCTGATAAGGAACGGGCCAGGGAAGCACCCGTCCGTTCTTGTAACCCATAACGCTGCTGCATTTTGCCTCCCGATCTAACTGTTCAGTCTCGTTTGCCCGTTCGCAAGCCCCGCACCGATGAGCGCGGGGTAGTTCACCAGCCCTGTTGTTGAAACCACAAGTACTTTTACCACTACGTTCAAGTATGAATGATGGATGAGGCAGCCAAAAAAGTCTTCAAGGGCAAATTCATCGTGCTGACGGTCATACTAAACATCATAATCCTCTGTTTCGCCATGGGTGTCTTCGTCCTCTTCCGGTTCGCACCATCAAGCACCTTCGGCCTCTGGATCGGTGTCACCCTCCTTGTTGTGGGGGGGATCCTCTCGGTCGTGTTCTGGAAGTTGTATCGCCAGACAAAGGTCTGGTTGCATGAACAGCCATAGTGGCGCATCGTATGCTTACAAAGTTAAAGTCCGAGATCGAGCTGGCTTCAAGGCATCTTGAGGTGATCCGGGCGGTCGTGGAGTATCAGCCTATCGGTATTATGAGGCTCTCCGATATCCTGGATCTCCCCTACCACCGGGTCCGCTACTCACTGCGGATCCTCGAGCAGGAGGGCTACATCCGCGCATCCCCGGCGGGCGCGGTGGCCACGGCGCAGGCATCTGACCTCCTCGGCGGCCTGGAGGCGCAGGTCGATGAGCTGATCACACTCCTTGAGGCCATCAAGGAGGAGAGTCCCCATAATCTTTAATACGATTCAGGGAAGACATTATAGAGCACTTATCCTCGTGCCGCCATAACTCAGTTGGTAGAGTGGCTGGCTGTTAACCAGCATGTCACAGGTTCGAGTCCTGTTGGCGGCGTATTCTTCTTCTGATGCTGCTACGGTTGCCGGAGGCATATACCACTCACGAACAGGAGCGATCTGAGTGTCCGGACTGGTACTGACCGATACGGTGATCGGGACGCGGGATCCGGCACCGTATCTGGAGCATGAAGCCGCCCTTGAAGTAACAGGAATGGTACGAGGCGGTGCCCGGGCGGTGCGTGTGGATCGAGAGGGTGTTTGATCGATGAGACGAAGGCCTGAGGAGCCGGATCTCTCCCTCTAAAATCTCCCCGCCACCACCACAAAGAGGTCCCCGCGGACAACCGGAGGCCCGGCCGCCGTCCCGACCGCGACACGCTCATCAGGGTAGCCGAGGTCCTCGCAGACCGCTATCCCTGTCTCCGGTGGAAGGGCGGCCGCAAGCGCCCCGAGATCAAAGGCCGGGTCGGCGATGAGGAAGACCACCCGTCCCCGCAGGACTTCTTCCCGGGCATCGGTGATTGCCCGGGCATGGTCCTTCCCGTGGGCCGAGATGATCGCAGACCGTACAAGCGGGATCTTCAACCGGGCGAAGGCGACCTGGAGAGAGGATACCCCCGGGACCACCTCACCGGGAAGGTAGCCGAGCCCCGCGAGCATCGGATCCCCCGTCGAGAGGACGACCGCGTGCTCGGGGAGCGATCGCAGAGCCCTGTAATCCTCGATCTCGTGCACTTCACACCCCGGCCGGATGGCACTCCGGGCAAGTGCAATCGCCCGGGGAGAGCCGTATATAAGCGCTGCCTCCGCGATGACCGCGGCTGCCTCTGCGGTCAGCATCCCCGGGCCGCAGCCGACACCCACGACCTTCACGGCGACTTTCCTATGATCTTCCCATCCCGGCTGACGAGAACAACCTGGACGTGCGGGTAGCGCTTCCGAAATGCCTCAATCTCCCGGCGGGCCACCTCATCCCACTCCGGGGCCGCCGAGAGCTCCTCGACCGTCGCGCACCCGGTCCCGTCAAGCACACCCGGATTCATGAACTTCAGGATCAGGCCGGGGAGCCCGCATATCACAACATCACCATCCGCCACCTGGAGTGCCCTGGAGAGATTGCCCCCCACGAGGATTGCCTCCCGTTCCGGGAAGAAGAGCCGGGAGTAGCGGAGCCCGAGTCGCCCGGTTGTCAGCACGACCCCACCGGGTGCCCGGGCGATCCGGTCGATAACCCCCTCCGTCAGGTGATCGTCCCAGGGCTCCACAAGTCCGGTCGTCCCGAGAACTGATATCCCGCCGTGTACCCCGACCTTCGGGTTCAGGGTCTTCTGTGCAACCTCTGCACCCCGGGGGACCGTCAGGATGACCGTCACACCCGGGAGATCGGTCTCCTTCAACGCCTCGGCGATCGATCGCTCTATGCAGTCAAGAGCCGGTTCGCTGATCGCCGGCATCCCCTGGCGGTGGCGGTGGGTATCCCTGGCAAAACTTCCGATCCCCTCCCCCGGGACGAACTGAACCGACCCCGATATCGAGGGGGCAGCGGTCGCGACGAACTCGAGATCCGCGGTCACGTCCGCCGGGTAATCTCCCGCATCCTTCCAGCATGACGCGGTCCCCCGGTAGGCGCTTACCGGGATCCGGACGGTGATCCCGCAGGGAAGGGTGATCCCCACACCCACGACCTCCTCATCCTCTACAAGCGAGAGGATCGCCGCCTTACAGGCCGCTGCCGCCGTCGTCCCGGTCGTGAATCCCCGGCGGAGGACCTTCCCCGACGCCGTCAGGACCGCAAGGCCCCGCCTGACGTCGGGGAGGAGGGTAGGGGACCGGCACGACGCCACCCACTCGGCTGGATACGTGAAATCAGTAACCGGGTCCTTCATAGCCTGCACGCTCGGCAAAAATCGTGATGATCTCGTTCATCGCCGCCACCGCCACCGGCGTGCCACCCCGGGTGCCGAAGTTTGACACTGACGGCACCACATCACGAGCACGGAGTGCCTCTTTCGACTCAGCCGCATTCACAAACCCGACCGGGGTCCCGATGACCAGCGCCGGACGGATCCCTTCCCCGATCGTGTCGCAGACGACGAGGAGTGCTGAAGGAGCGTTCCCGACGACCACGATCGAGCCCTCGACCCGATCCTGTAA
>MTBK01113647.1_pt1 | contig 12263 bp, 8 predicted proteins | sample 1535981 | NCBI WGS metagenome assembly MTBK01 (sample SAMN06109225, study PRJNA356200) | anaerobic digester metagenome | isolation source: biogas reactors fed with pig manure or primary and secondary sludge | place: Spain | collected 2016-06-30 | reverse complement strand
AGAGTGAAACAGTCTTCACCCGGGGTCTCACCGATCAGGGCTATTGGGGACATTTTGGTGGTTTCGGAACGGGTGTTGAGGATAATTGTGTTCATGGGCGATTTACCCCCATACAAAGAAACAATTGTCACGTATGGGTTGGAATATAATTACTCAATGTTCTGAAGAACCTCCTTCCAGTTTTCTACAGTTCTTTCAAACGTAAAATTCTCCTCCACAAATTGCCTTCCTGCTCCCGCGATCTGTTCTAGATCCGATGAGCTCAGCGCTCGGATCACATTTTCTGCTATGCACTCAGGAGAGTTGTTCTCCATGATAAACCCTGTCATCCCATCCACGATAATGTCCGGCACCGCCCCGACCGGCGTCGCAAGCACCGGGGTTCCGCAGGCCATGGCCTCGAGTATGATATTCGGGAGCCCTTCGGTGTAGGAAGGGAGGACGAGGAGCTGGAGCTGGTTGAGGTAGTTAGGGAGTTCATCGTGAGAGATCCAGCCCGGGAGATCGACGCGAGGGGCGACCCCCTCTTCCTGCAGGGAAGCTTCGATCGGCTCTTTTAATGCTCCGTCACCGCCAATAATCGCCCGGAAATCCTTTCGGTTGCCGAGGATGGCCGGGAGGGCCTGGACAAAGTGCTGGATACCTTTTTCCTTGCTCAATCGGCCAATGTAGCCGATGAGGGGAGAGCGGTCACGCAGGGGAGTGGTGACGGTGAAGACGTTGAAGTCGAGAAAATGTTCGTGGGCGGTGAGAATTTTGTGACGATAGGGCTCGAGTTTCCATTCTTTAATTAGCCTATGGGAGTAAAGAATAAGGCTACCGGCTAGGGTATAAGTGACATGGGACAAAATCTTTAAGGTGTGAGTAAGGGGATCGTTTGAAGCCTCGGCAAGCCCAGCACCCGCATCGGGAAGAAGCAAGGCTGTTGGCTTACTAGATACCTTCGCGGTGAGTAGTGGCAAGAGTAAACCGTTTCCACCAAAGAAAAAAATCCATTTATCGACATCTGGGACACTCCGGATCATTAAATAAGATATCTTGACCTGCGTGTACAGGTATCGTATAACTCTCGAAATAAGGTGGACTCCAGACACGTGATCTGTCCCACTGATATTAAGGCGGGGATCTGACTTAAAGAAGGTATATCCGTCATTTCCAGTGACAAGGGTGATCTTTTCTGACCTGAGAGCTATAATATCAATCAAATTCGAGAGAGGTTGATTTCCGGATTTATACATAGGAAATGTAACGATTCCAACGTTGCGTCTGTTCATGTGTCGCTCTCCCCTCCTCAATTTAAGCAAAAGGATTTCTTTCATGAAAGGTCACTTTATTATAGATTTCATGCGTTTTTTTTGCAATCGTTGCCCAGGAAAGGTTATCTTTCATGAATGCGTAAGCACCTTGCGCCATCTCATCGCGCATTTGTTCGTCGCCTAAAATTGTAGATATCGCATCAGCAAGGGCTGCTTCATCTTTGGGAGGAATTATTATCCCGGTTTTACCCTGTTCAACCACCTCTGCGATGCTCCCTACATCAGTTACGATAACCGGCTTTCGAAATGCATATGCAATAGGGATAATCCCAGACTGCGAAGCATCGGTGTATGGGAGTACCACTACAGCGGCTCTCTGGAAAAGGGGTGCGACATCTTTATCTGGAATGTAGTCATTGTGCACTTCGTAAACAGATTTATGAGTTTGGTACTCCTCCATATCTTCGTATTTCGAGAGATCTCCTGCACCTGCAATGATCACCTTTACCCCTGGATGACGAGAGTAAACGACTGGAATTGCTTTAATCAAATAACTTAAACCTTTATAGTCTCGTATCAGCCCGAAGAACAGCACTGTTTCCTCGTCTGGTTCTACTCTTTCGTCCTGCCATTTTGTGTAATAGGAGTAATCCCCATGAGGGATCACTGATATTCGAGTCCCGGGGATTCCCCTTGATAATAGCGTCTCTCTCAAATTTTTTCCGTGCACAATTATCTTGCTGCTGGATCTTTCGAGGAGAAAGCGGGCGAAGGACCAATTTAGCCGGACAAAGATGTCTTCGCCGTCGTGGGGAGCCGGATCGTGCTCCGTTAAAACGATGGGGTACCTGTGCTGGATGATATAAAGAGCTATTGCGGCCAGTGTGTCTTCAAACAATAGATGTATGATATCTGGCCTTTCAGAGTCAATCGTCCTTAATAGCTTAAGATACGTGAGCGGATTGATGGCACTTAGCAGCGCTCTCCCATACGTCGGGTGAAAGTCAAATAGAATTGTCTCAACGTTGTTATCCGGGTAATGTGCCTCATCGTAAAGATACCGGCTCATCAAGACAACGACTTCATTATCTGTCCTGGCAAGAGCTGCTGCTAGCTGGGAAAGATACAATTGTGTGCCCCCCTTGCCGGTGAACTGCATCAGCATGATCTTCATAGGTCATCTTTCAGATGTGTTTAGTCTCTGTTGCCTCATATCCCTCCAAAACGAGAGAAATATGGAAGATCCAGGAGATAGACCCTTCACCGTATACCCCCTTTTGCAACGGTTTCGATTATGCCCTTCCAGAACCCGGACGTATAGGACACATGTTCAAGAACAAAGACAACGGGTATCGAGAAAAGATACTCCGGTCTTCGTGCTTTAACGAGGAAAATTAAGGCATAACTACCAATAATCGCGGCGTAGATACCAAGCAGAGCTACAAATACCAACGGTGCAATGAATGCCATAAGAAAGACACCAATAGCCGCGATCGGCGGGACCACCTGGAGATCCCAGAGCCGGTTCACGCCCCGGCCGTAGCCGAAGAAGTGCATCCTCCTCACGAACTCTCCAAGCCCCCGCCCCTGATGGTGATGGACGATGGCATTCGGCGTATATACGAGTGTTCCGAGTTGCTGGAGTCGCGAGTTCAGCTCGGTATCCTCGTTGATGGAGAGACGGACATCAAACCCGCCGACCGCAACGATATCCTTCTTCTGGTAGATGCAGTTGCACCCGCTGATGCTCTTGACGATCTGTTTTTCCTTGAGTACCCTATCCTGAACGGAGTTGGCACTCCCAAGGAAGGTATCAAGGGCGAGTGCGATGGACTCCTCCCAGAGTCCTTTGCCGATGTTCTGTATCCCCCCTCCCACACCCACGATATCGCCGTCAAACTCCCGGACCAAATTTTCAAGCCAATCTTTCCGGGGGATACAGTCTGCATCAGTGAAGGCAACATAATCTCCCCGGGCTCGCTCGACGCCAACCTGGCGTGCGCCGCCGACGGTCCTGTGATCCTCATACAGCACGGTGACCGGGAACGCTCTGGCGATCTCTACGGTGGAGTCGGTGGAGTGCCCATCCACAACGATGATCTCGCAGGGCCGCAGGGTCTGGTTGAGGAGAGCCTGGAGGCATCGTGCAATCTGTGGTGCGCCGTTGCGCACGGGGACCACCACGGATACTAAACGTTTAGTCGTGGTCATTTGCGATCTCACACCAAATCGGAAATTTTGAGGTACTCCGGTCTGTTGCCGGTTCCAACTGCAATCATTCTTAGATCACCCCAATTCTTCCTGTTCAGTCCTCCCTGTGGCTCTTTCCAGTCACAGAGCTCCCCTGTTCAATGATCTGCACAAGCGAGTACAGGATCATCCCCACCGCTGCAAGCAGCAGCCCGAGGATCAGTGCAGCAAACCCTCCAGTGAAGATGATGTAGTGAAACTGCCCGGCGCGATAATACTGGGAAAAGGTGAAGAGCTCTGCACCAAGCCCGAGGCTGGCAAAGAGCACCCCCGGGATCCCGAAGAAGACCAGCGGCCGGCGGAGACTGATCAGCCTGACGATGTCCATCAATACTCCGACCCCGTGCGAGACCGGGTTCTCGCTCGACGTCCCCTCGATGTCGTAGCGCACCTGGATCGGCACCTCCGCGACCTTCAGATGGTGATCGCTGATCTGGATCAGGATCTCGGAGCCCGCGCTCATCCCCTCGCCGCTGACACGGATCGCATCGATAGCCCGCCGACCATAAGCCCGAAACCCGCTCTGGGAATCGGAGATAGAAAGACCATTCCCCGCCATCGCCGTCGCGGTATCGAGGACTTTCATCCCTACCTTCCGATAGGCGGGGATCCCCTCGCCATTCCCTCCGACGAACCGGGAACCGATGACAACATCGCTTCCCTGCCGGAGTTCATCAAGCAACCCCGGGATCTCCCTCGGGTTATGCTGCCCATCAGCATCGATGATGACGAGCTCTTCCACATCGAGGTTCCGGGCAGTAGCAAAGATCGTCTGGAGCGCTCCTCCGTAGCCCCGGTTCGTTTCATGACAAATGACAATCGCCCCGAGCGCTTCAGCGATCGGGACGGTCTCGTCCCTCGATCCGTCATCAACGACCAGGATCGCATCGGCGTGCGGGCGTGCGCCAAGAACAGACTTTGCAATCGCCGCCTCCTCGTTATAGGCAGGCATCGCGACAAGCGTCCGCACACCCCTTCGCAACCGCCGCCCGGGTTCATGAGCTGCTACAAAATCCTCGACAGAGAGATATGGTATCTCCCCGCCGTGGCCGTGGCTCGACGACTTCGCATTCTCTGATGAATGAGGCTCCCCCCCGCGTTGCATGAAATCTCATCCTCACCGACCCCCGTCCGACTACTTCAATGCCCGCCGGTAGGAAGCGGACGACCCCCCTTTCGACCGCTCATGCCTGTAAGGGAGATGGGGCTCAAGCCCCTGGGCCTGAGCCACACTTGATCGGCGATAATATAATACTTTCTACTGCCCTGCGCGTTTGCGCGAATGTTGAAGAGCGTTGCTACGTCCCCAATCGCCTATCCAGAACCTGAAGATCTTCTGCTGAAAAATCCTCTAAGAGGTAGGAACTCTGCTTCTGCGCACTCGGGTTGCTATTCTCATTTTCATCATCCTCGGGCAAAACCATGCATACACGCGCATCGGGTGAAAAAAGTATATATTGAAGTATAACAATGGGGGGCCCATGAAGAGCCTGACAAAATACTTTTTGCTGGTGGGCGTGGTCGTCTCCCTCCTGTTCTCTGTGGCGACCGCCGCGGATGCAGAGACTTACATATCGATGACGATCGACGATGCGGCGGAGTACAGGGGCCTTCGTATCGCCACCGTCGATGCCCTCGACCCACTGGAGACTGAGACCTCCCTCGTGACCATCCAGGGTGACAGCCACATCACCATCCCGCACCCGGCCTTTGGGACGATCACCCGTGCCTTTGATCCTGCAAGCGGCACCTACCGTGGTGTAGACGTGACCGTCACGGAGAATAAGAGCCTCGATGGGAGCGCCTTCCCGGGGGGCTACCAGATCTACACCGATCGCATAATCCCGAACTTCACGGTGAACGTCCCGGGTTGGCATGGCAACGTCTTCCTGGTTAAACTCCCGGAGGGCTTTGATGAAGGTCTCAACTTCACCACGTTCTTTGAGGCCGCAAAGGAGCAGGGTTACCTCTTCACCGATGACGCCATCATCTACAGCAATGCGACGGGAATATCAGCCTACGGCGGCATCAATGCGCACAATTACGACATACATGATCTGAACTTCACACTTGCGAGAAATGAAGTCAATCTTACTGACTTCAGAGCGGATGGAGAGCGTATGATGGAAATCTGGCCCTACACGCGACCGGAAGCCGGCAGATATCTCCTCACAGCGATCAACTATGACTGCGCCAGTGAGACGCTACATGTCCTTGCCGCCCTGCCGATCCTCATCCTCGACGGCAACCCCACTGCAATCTGGGATGACCGGGGTGCCGGTGCAATCGTCTCCTTCGATGGAGAGGGGGTGGACAGGATAGCCTACATCCTGCTTGGATGCGATGCTACCTACGACCTCACGATGAGGGTCGATACCGAAGCGTTAGCTGACCAGCCTATCCCGTCATCCATGGCTGATCTGGACTCCCTTCTCAGGGCGGCCGCTGGCGAAGCTGGCCCGGTCACCTATGTCCTGGCCCCTGACGGCACTCCGGCCGATGTCGATGCAGGCCCTGGCATCATCATCGCCGAAGGCTACGGGCTCTCCGGGTATGCAGATGGGCCGGTGGCAGAGATCGGTGCCGAGGCCCTCGCGACCCTCAACCCCGGAACATACGCCCTCTACGCCCTGGGCATGGCCGGTGAAGAGATCGTTACGGTCGACTACCAGGAGGTCGAGATCCAGGGGGCTTCCTCATAGGTCCCCTCCAGGCCGTGCTCGGGGTCCGGGAGCAGGGGGGTCCCGGCCTCTCTCTCCCCTCATCGGCGGTGCGTACTCAAACAACCTCACCCTCAGGCTGGAAGAGCGGTGGTACCGGCGAAGATTGGGCCGCTGCCCGGTCTTGCACCCGGCAGGAGAGGAGGTTGAGCCCCGGGTATCGGTGAGTGATTGATGGACACAAAGAAGTACCTCGCTGCGGCCGCGCTTGCAGCCTGGCTCATCATCGTCATCTTCTTCATGATCCTGTCCCGCACACTTGATCTCGAGATCTTCTTCGTCCTCTCGCTCATCGGCTTCTTCGTGATCGCTATCCTCATCGACGGAGCCTTCTCGAGGCCGCGCTACATGTACTACCTCGACTACGCCATCGTCGCGGGGGTCGCCATCTTCGCCTACATCGTCGCAGGAAAAGTTCTGGAGATCATTGGCGTATGAGATCCCGGACCTCACATACCATACTCGCAGTCGTCGCGGTCGTGGCTCTCCTCCTTCTTGCAGCGCACGCGACCATCCCGCTCCTCTACACTGCGGCAAACACCTCGACCGCCGCCCACGTCGATCCCGCGACCGTTCCAGGGGAGCTCGATAAGGATGCCGCTGCTCTCATCCCCCTGATGAACGACCTTCTGGGCCAGACGGCCCCCCTCACCCTCAACATCAAGCTCAAAGACTATGCGAGCGCCGAGCGCGACCTCGCCCGTTATGCCAGGCTTTCGGGCCAGTTTGATGAGCTCGTCATCAATCTGGACGTCTCCGGGACCGATATCGGTGAGTTCCAGCAGGCGAACCGGGAGAACCTTGATGCCCTCACAGCTCTCCTGAACGACACCCAGCGCCTCGAGGGCCTCCAGAAGCTCGAGATCCAGATCCTGGACGACGAAGGCTGGCGCGCATCTGCCATCTATGAGGGTGAGGTTCTTGAGCAGAAGATGCAGGAGGGATTTTTCGCCTACGCGGGCCGGGAGGATACGACGGCCCGGGTCGCTGAACACTACGGTGTGAACACCACTCCCTACCGGGATAGTGTCAGGAACTTTGCAGAGATAGTTGATGCCGCGGAGGACCACCCGGTGGGGGGAGGTGACAGTACACCATCCCCACTCGGGATCGCGGTCACCCCGGCCAGGGGCCGCTACGGTGATACCCTCCTGGTCGCCGGGGCTTACAGCGGTGGCATCACGGGCACCCCCATCGAGGTCTATGTCGATAGCCGGATCGCCGGGGATGCTGCCCTGGACGAGAACGGCAGTTACTCCTGTACCTATAGGATCGATCGCATTCCGGCTGGGTTACACCTTGCGTACGCGACCGCGGACGCGATCTACTCCACCGTTACGGCGTTTGAGGTTCTCCCTGGCGACACCACCACCACCCTCAGGATAGCTGAAGATCGAACTACCGTCTGCATCGGGACCCTCATGGCCGGCGACCGCCCGGTCTCCGGTGCACCGATCATCCTCAGGGTCGACGGCACGCCGCTCAGTGAGATCGAGACCGGCGAAGATGGCACGTACAGGGAAGAACTCACCCTCTCTGCCGGGGAGCATACCGTCCGGGCGGAGTTCAACGCCGCAGGCTACCCCCTGAAGGCCTCCGAGAGCCAGACAGAGACGGTCGTCGTCCGGAGTAAGGGTCTCTCTCCCATACCGTTTGTAGCAGCGTTCGCAACGGCGATCGGTAGCGGGTGGTACCTCCGCCGCCGGCGCATCCCGGAAGCGGCACCCCCGGCGCTGAAGCCCCGCGAACAGGTGAGCGCGGGTACGGAGGAAGAGGTCGCTGCAACCACCCTGCCGCCGGTGGACATCGAGGGGCTCCCTCCCCGGGAGGCTGCGACTATCCTCTTCTGCGCCCTCCGTGCCCGGCTCGGTATCCCCGTGACAATGACCCCCCGGGACTGTGCTCAATCAGCCCCTGCATACGCCAGATTCTTCGAGCGCTACGAGTCAATCCGCTACGCCGGTGAGATCCCCTCGGAAGAGGACCTCCAGGCGATGCAGGAGGATGCTATCGGGGGCGGGACGGATGCGTGAGGCCGCCACCGGTGACCGGGGAACAGTCCTGTGGAGGGATCCGGCTCCTGTTTCCCTCGCATCCTGGTGATGGAGAGGCGTCGGTCGCCTCCCCTACAGGTACGCCTCCGACGCGTAGCGTCGCATCATCCGGTGGGTGTTGAAGTAATACGTGATCTTTGCGATTGAGCTCCGCATTATCGTCGCCCACTCGTCTCTGTGGTGGTAGTAGGTGGGTATGATCAGGTACTCAAGTTTATTGTAGAGATCCTGGAGCTCCCGGGTCCGTCGTTCGGGCTCACTCACCTGTGCGCCGGGCTCAGGGCCGATCGCCCACCCCGTCGTTCCCTCGATCCAGCCCTCGATCCACCACCCGTCAAGGACACTGAAGTTTATCGCACCGTTGAGGGCAGCCTTCATACCGCTCGTACCGCTTGCCTCGTAGGGTGGCAGGGGTGTGTTCAGCCAGACGTCCACCCCTGCGGTCATCAGGGCCGCAACATCCATCATGTAGTTCTCGAGGTAAACGCTCGTCACCTCCCCCTCGAGTTCACGCATGGCGCTATAGATCGCGCGGATCTCCTGTTTACCGGTCACGTTCGCCGGGTGGGCTTTTCCGGCAAAGATGAGCTGAATCGGTCCCTGCCTGCCAACCTCCCGCAGTTTATCAAGATCTGAGAAGAGCAGGGTTGCCCGCTTGTAGGTCGCCATCCGCCGGGCAAACCCGATCGTGAGAGCATCAGGGTCCAGGTCTACACCATTCTTCTCTTTAACATAATCGAGCAGGGCCTGCTTTGCCTGCTGGTGGGCACGCCTGATATCCTCGTGTGGGATCTCGTCAACCCGGACGAGAAGTTCCGGCTCCTGTGCCCACCCCGCGATGTAGCGGTCATAGAGATCCCGGAACGGCTTTGACGTCCACGTATGGGGATGAACACCGTTTGTCACGGCTCGAATATGAAATCCCGGGAAGAGCTGGCGCGAGAAGTTCATGTGGGCCGTCGTCACGCCGTTAATATATTTGCTCAGGCGAAACGCGAGGGTCGCGAGCGCAAGCCCATCCCTGGCGATGTACCTATCGAGCAGCTCCGGCGGGATCTCACCCGCCAGCAGGCGGATCACCATATCCCGCGGGAACGTCTCGAAGGCCACCGCCACCGGGGTGTGGGTGGTGAAGATACAGCGCGTCTGCACCTTCTCCTCATTCATCCCCGGGCGCCTGAGGAGCTCGAGGGTGAGGAGGCTTGAGTGACTCTCGTTGATGTGGTACTTACCGACCCTGATGCCCAGAGCAGTGAGCATCCGGGCTCCACCGATCCCGAGCACGATCGCCTGCTTCAGCTGGTACTCCTGGTCGCCGCCGTAGAGGTGGTCGGTTATCGCCCGATCCTCCTCTGAGTTCTCATGGAGGTCGGTGTCGAGGAAGAGCACCGGCACGAGGCCGCCGACCGGGCTCCAGTAGTCGTAGAGCCATGCCCGGATCGCGACGTTCGCATCCCCGATCCGAACCGTCACCCGCCGGGAGAGCTCGCGCATGTGTGCCGCGGGATCCCACTCATCCGGGAGATCGATCTGGTCGCCCTCCGGTGTCAGGCTCTGCCGGACGTAGCCTTTCCGGTTGACAAGCGTCACCGCGACCATCGGTATGAGGAGATCGGCGCTCGAACGGATGACATCCCCGGCGAGCACCCCGAGGCCACCGCCATACGTCGGGATATCGCTCTCAAGGCCGATCTCCATGGAGAAGTAAGCGATCTTATCCCCCTCGAGAAATTCATCCCTGCAGAGTTCGCTTGAGAAGTAGTAGGTCCCACCGTGGACTTCCACCAGGTAGGCTGCCGTTGCCGGGTCCACCGGCATCCCGCAGACGGGATCCCTCGCCGCCATGGCCCTGCATCCACCCCCGGTCCATATGAATCTGCCGGCACCCGGGGTCCAGGGACAGGATGCACGTAGCGTAGCGCCAATCAGACGCATACCGGCTCGAGCTCCCGCTCTTTGCCACGCCGCATGGCCCGGGGTATACAGGTACCCCCGCCCGCGAGGGAGGGGAGATCTGACCCGTGGCAATAGCCATCGCCGTCAACTGCACGACGATCTCCCGCAGGCTAAGACCCTCGCCGCGCCTTCTGCTGACCGATCCATGCTTGACCCCCGGGGTCGGTAGCGGCACTTATATACGATCCCCATGAGACGGGGGCGGGCGGGAAGACCATGGATCGCCAGGCAATCAGCGTCGACGAGGCCAAAGATATGGCCATTGAAGACCTTTATCGGGTCTTATCCTCTCAGCAGGGCGGCCTGACCACGTCCGAGGCCGAGGGCCGTATCCAGGAGTTCGGTTACAACGAGATCCCTGAGAAAGAGGAGAGCGCGGTCCTGAAGTTCCTCCGTTACTTCTGGGGCCCCATCCCCTGGATGATCGAGGCAGCGATCATCATATCAGCCATCATCGGGCACTGGGAGGACTTCGCGATCATCTTCGCCCTCCTCCTTGTCAGCGCAGGTGTCGGTTTCTGGCAGGAGCATCAGGCAGGCAACGCCGTCGCCATGCTGAAGAAGAGGCTCGCACTCGAGACGAGGGTGCTTCGTGACGGCAAGTGGCAGAAGGCCGCCGCCCGCGACCTCGTCCCGGGGGACATCGTTCGGATCAGGAACGGGGATATCATACCCGCAGACGTCAAGCTCATTGAGGGGGACTTTCTCTCAGTCGATGAATCCGCCCTCACGGGGGAATCGATGCCGGTCGAGAAACATACGTCGGATATCGCCTACTCCAGCTCCTCCGTCAAACAGGGTGAGATGACCGCACTTGTGGTGGCTACGGGGAGAGAGACCTTCTTCGGCAAGACCGCTCAGCTCACCGAGGAGGCGATGACGGCGAGCCACTTTCAGAAGGCCGTGGTCAGGATCGGTGACTACCTGATCGTGCTTGCGATCGTCCTCGTCGCCATCGTCTTCATCACCTCAGTCATCAGGCATGAGAGCATCCTTGGTACCCTCCAGTTCGCGCTCGTCCTGATCGTGGCGGCCATACCCGCCGCGCTTCCGGCTGTCCTCTCGATCACCATGGCGGTGGGGGCGATGGCACTTGCGCGCAAAGAGGCCATCGTCAGTAAGCTCGTTGCCATCGAGGAGATGGCCGGAGTGGATGTCCTCTGCTCGGATAAGACCGGGACGATCACCGAGAACAAGCTCACCCTTGCTGAGGTCGCCCCCTTTGAGGGATTCGGGGAGGGCGATGTGCTCTTCGCCGCCACCCTCGCATCCCGGGAGGAGGACCAGGACCCGATCGATATCGCGATCATTGGATCGAACGAGGCGCAGGGTCTCAAAGAAAAGATCTCCTCATACACCGTCACCAACTTCAAGCCCTTCGATGCAGTGATAAAGCGCACCGAGGCCACAGTCCGGGGAAGCGACGGTCAGGAGTTTCATGTGGCAAAAGGGGCGCCGCAGGTGATCCTCGCCCTTGCCGGCGGGGATAAGAGCCTTGAGGAGACGATCGACCGCCTCTCCGAGACCTTCGCCGAGAAGGGCTACCGGATGCTCGGTGTCGCACGGAGCGATGCCGCCGGAGCCTGGACCTACACCGGCGTCCTCGCTTTCCACGACCCACCCCGCGACGACTCTGCGGCAACCATCAAGACGGCAGAGGAGATGGGCCTTGACGTCAAGATGATCACCGGTGATCATGTGGCGATCGCCCGGGAGGTTGCCCGGGAGGTGAACCTCAGGACCGACATCACCACCGCTGACACCTTCCTCAAGCAGCCGGATACCGAGGCCGCGGAGACCGTCGAGAAGGCAGCAGGGTTTGCTGAGGTCTTCCCCGAGCACAAGTACCGGATCGTCTCCCTCCTCCAGTCCCGGGGGCATATCGTCGGCATGACCGGTGACGGCGTGAATGACGCCCCTGCCCTGAAAAAAGCTGACGTCGGGATCGCCGTCGCCGGGGCCACGGATGCGGCAAAGTCTGCGGCCGCGATCGTCCTCACAAGACCCGGACTCTCGGTGATCATCGA
>MTBK01099368.1_pt1 | contig 12274 bp, 8 predicted proteins | sample 1535981 | NCBI WGS metagenome assembly MTBK01 (sample SAMN06109225, study PRJNA356200) | anaerobic digester metagenome | isolation source: biogas reactors fed with pig manure or primary and secondary sludge | place: Spain | collected 2016-06-30 | reverse complement strand
CCCCTTCATCGGTTCGCTTCGTTGCCCTCTGCAAAAGCTCTTCCACTTTTTGTGGTGTCTGCATGTACGAAGGAATTTGTCCTTGAGAAGACGACGCCAACAAGGTGTTTTGTGCATCAAGCATAAAAACCTTCCCCGTCTCTTGATTGACTGCTTTATCAAGGGCTTGTTGAATATCAGACATCTTCATGGTATACACGACGGTTGCATAAGGAACGCCTTCTGCGGTGACAATTGGAACAAAATAACTTAATAAACCTAACTCATCACTACTTTTCGCTTTTGAGACCGTTTGCATATAAGGAACAGTTGTTTGCAACGCTTCTCTCAACGACTGGTCTTCAAAAGAAAAATCGGCATACCGTAGTTGAATAAAAGTCCGTAAATCAAGCTTTCCGTTTGAAGAAAAAATTTCATTTGGTAAATTGTAATAATAGATATAAAGCTCTTCGATTAAACTACTATAAAATTTATAACGTTGTAATTCTCTTGTCATTTCGGAGGCATAATAAGGGTGTGTCGCCATTTTTTCCGTTAAAAGATTGCTATACCCCATTTGCTTGGCAATTAAATCTAATTGCGTTAAGTTCCCTGACATAATCCATTGAACTTGAATTAATTGATTGTTCGCAGATAAATCAATTTGATTGTTAATACTGGTTGTTGAGGTTTGATACCAAATCACTGAAACAATCGAAAACGGTAACAAAAAAGCCATTAAGTAAGACACGACATAGCGATAGAACGTTTTTTTCTTAAAATCAAAACGAACTTTATTCAAGGAGAAGTTAGGTTTTCTCATAAAGAATCAACCTTTCCTTCAATTTTCTTCATTCCTTGAAGGGCAAACCACATGACCGGCAAGACAAATAAAGGAACGCCTGCAATCACTAATAAAATTGGAAAAGCAACATAAATCCCCATTACTAAAAAAGAACCGATTAACATCGCAATAGATTCTGTTAAATTCGTAAAAAATAACCCAATTGCTTGACGTAAATACTGCTTATAAGTTAACTCATAACGGCAAAGTGTCGGAAACACAAATAGACACGCACCAAATAATAAAATTAAAATTAAAATTAGCCCATAATGAATAATTGGTACTTGAAGATAGATTTTTGAAATTCTTAAATCAAAAACTAAAAACAAGAACAAGCTAAGCATGGTATAACCTAAATAATTACTCATCTTAAAATATTTTAGATAAAACGCTTTAAATGAGTCAGGAATTTTCACATAGTCTTTTCCACGAATGATAAAAAGATAAATAACTTGAAAAACTGAAGCCAATGCTGGGAAAAAACCTAAAACAATCCCACCTCTTAACGTATATAAAACAAATAAAAGCTGCAAATACAGGCCTTCAATCATCCTTTGTCCTAAGACGTAACTGCCTTTAATAATTCCTCTCATTTCTTTCATATAAATGAAGCCCCCTTTAAAACTACTAAAGATAGCTTAACATAAAAAGAGGCTTTTTTTTAGTTTAAAACTATAAAAAAACGCTAAGAATTCACAAATTTTCTTATGTTCAAAAGAAAAAAGTAAAGACCAGAGAATAAAAACTCTAAATCTTTACTTTTTCAACAAAAGAAAGGCAATCCCTTCTTACATTAAGACAAATTATTCAGCACTTGCCCAACGGTCATACGCACCTTGGTAAATTTTCACGTACTCCTCTACGCCCATGCCTTTAATTGTGTCTACATATTTATCCCAGTTTGATAATGGTTCAACACCAGTGATAAATTTCGCTTCCATTTGCTCTACGTAAGTCTTCAAGTCAGTTGCGTTATCACGAACTTTATCTGACTCTTCAGAAGTTAAGTATAATAATGGGAAAGTAACTTTAGCAAATGGTGTAATTTTTGTTTCGGTTTCTTCTGTAATGAAGTCTTGGAAAGTTGTATCTGGGTCATCGTTTGCGTTCGCTTTAACTGATGTTGCAGGATCGCTTGGGAAGCCCATTGTTGGTACAGTAATACCGTAGTTTGGTGTTACTTTTGAACGAGCTGTTTCTGAATCAGCTGGATCTACGCCTTCAGCAAAAATACGAACTTGTTCGCCTGCATCGTTTTTCGCATATTCCCAGAACGCGCCTTCTGGACCAACGTTTAATAAATCAGATCCTTCTTTACCGTAGAAGTAATCAACCCAACGTAAAGTTGCTTCTGGTGAAGGGTTTTTGCTTGTAATCGCAAATGTTGCACGAGCCATACGTGTACTTGCTGGCATAATTGGTTCTGGAGAAATATCAGATGTTAATGGACCAAACATTGGATCGATAATCGCGTCTACTTCTTTACGACCTGTTGTAAAGAATGAGAACCAGTCTGGGAATAAACCGATTTGATTGTTTTGGCCTTTCGCTTTCTTTTGCTCATCTGCTTGAGAATATACTTCAGGATCTAATAATTTTTCAGAGTACAATTTGTTCATGAATGTCACGAACTCTTTGTAGTTTTCAGTAATTGGCGTATAAACAACTTTACCGTCAATTTCTTCAATTCCACGTTCAGTAATACCAAATGCTGACATTAACCATGGGCGTGTTGAATCCATTTTAACGTCTGTCAATGGAATTTCGTCGGCTTTACCGTTACCATTTGGATCTTCGTCACGCATACGAACTAATAAATCGTAGAACTCATCCACTGTTTTTGGTAATTCTGTTACGTTCAACGCTTTTAACCATTCGCCATTGTACCAAACTGGACCACGAGGCCAAATCGCAGTGTTGCCACGGTGAATCATTGGTAATGAATAAATGTGACCGTCTGGTGTTGTAATTGATTTACGGATATCTGGATTTTCTTCTAAAATTTGGTTAAAGTTTGGCATATTGTCGGCAATTAAATCTTCAATTGGCACTAAGATTCCTTGCTTACCATAATCCATTTCCATTGCAGTTGTTAAAGAGTTTGAATCCGTTCCAAATAAAACATCCGCTAAATCGCCTGAAGCAAAAGCTAAGTTTAATTTTGTCGCAAAGTCAGCCATTGGAGGTGTCGTGAAAGTAAAATCAATATTTGATTTTTCTGCCATTGTTTTGAACACAGCCATGTCTTTCCATTCTGCTGCACCAGTACCTGGGCCCATCATGGTCATAGAAAGTTTTTCTTTCACAACTGGGAATTCCCCAACTGTTCCTAATTCAACGTCTGCCCCTGCATTTTTATCAGAGCCACCGTTGCCGCATGCTGCAAGTAACATTCCGCATGCAAATAAACCCATTAATACTTTTGTTTTCTTCATCTCTTTCTCCCCTTCGAAAAGATTATTATTAAATCGGCGAATGGCCGTTTTAAACAAATTTAGTTTTTTATCCTTTAACGGAACCTACCATCATACCTTTAACAAAGTATTTTTGTAAGAATGGATAAACCGCAATGATTGGTAACGTTGAAACAATCATCACACCATATTTAATCACGGCTGCTAATTGTTGTTTTGAATACATTAATTCAGCCATTTCAGAAGTCATTGTACCACCAATTGAGTTTGATGACATATCTTGTAAAACTAAAATTTCACGTAAAACCATTTGTAATGGGTACATTGATTTGTCTGATAAATAAATTAACGCGCTGAAGAATCCGTTCCAGTGACCAACCCCATAAAACAATGCCATAACCGCAATGATTGGTGTCGATAATGGTAATACAATCTTCATGAATAATTTAAAGTCTGAACAACCATCGATAATGGCTGCTTCTTCCATTTCACGTGGAATCGTTGATTGGAAGAATGTTCTTGTAACTACGATATTATAAACAGAAGCTGCACCAGGTAAAACCAATGCCCAAACAGTGTTTAACATGCCTAAGTTTTTAATTAATAAGTAACTTGGAATTAAACCACCACTTACAAACATCGTAATTAATAAGAATGTTGTAAAGGCACGATGTCCGTAAAAGTCTGGACGTGATAAAGCGTAAGCAGCCGGCAACGTTACTAATAAGTTAATTGATGTACCTAACGCTGTATAATAAATGGTATTTAAGTACCCACGCCAAATACTATTGTTTTCTAAAATCGTTTTATAGCCTTCTAAGGTGAAACCTTTCGGGAATAACCACATCTCGCCTGAGTTTACAAATTGTGGATCACTAATTGAAGCACTAATAATGTAAATCAATGGATATAAGACAATTCCAACCGCCAAAATAATGAAGATGTAGTTAAAACCCATGAAGATTTTATCGGCTTTGGTGTCTTTGACTAATCGATTGTTCATATGTATCTCCTTCCTAGAATAAGCTTGATTCGCCTAATTTAGCGGCAATTTTGTTTACAGTAATCATTAGAATCGCGTTAATTGCGGAGTTGAATAAACCAACCGCTGCAGCGTAACTATATTGAGCTTCTAACAAACCTTGTTGGTAAACAAAAGTCGCAATAACGTTAGAAGATTCCATATTTAATGGATTTTGCATTAATAAGATTTTTTCATATCCTAAGTTCATCACAGAACCGACGTTCATGATTAATAAAATCACCATTGTTGGTCGAATAGTTGGTAAGTTGATATGCCAAATACGTTGCAGGCGACTTGCACCATCGACAATGGCTGCTTCGTGTAATTGTGTATCAACCCCGGCTAAAGCAGCGAGGTAGATAACAGATCCCCAACCAGTTCCTTGCCAAACACCCGATAATACATAAACGGTTTTAAACCAACGTGGGTCTTCCATAAATGAGATTGGTTCGATTCCAATAAAACCTAACGCGTGGTTAATGATACCCGTTGACGGATTTAAGAATGCTAAAATCATACCAACCATAACAACCGTTGAAATAAAGTTTGGTGCATAAGTAACCGTTTGCGAGAATTTCTTTAATGGTCCATCTTTAATTTCATTTAATGCCAAAGCTAAGATAATCGGTAATGGAAACCCTACCACTAATGAATACACGCTAATACCTAAAGTGTTTTTAAGTAAATCCCAGAAATAATAAGAATCAAAGAAACGATTAAAGTGTTTAAATCCTACCCAAGGACTCCCCCAAACACCTAGCGCTGGGATGTAATCTTTAAATGCAATGATTACTCCGTACATAGGAATATATGAGAAAATCAAGAAACTTAAGAATGCCGGCAAGATAAAGACATATAATTGCCGACTAGAAATAATTGCTTTTTTTCTTTTTTCTCGTTGCTTTTGCTTTGCCGTTAATTGCGGCTTATTGCCAGTTAACTCCATTTTTTTTCCCCCTTTAATTCGTTTGTCACCTGAACGCGCTTTCATCTTACCGTGTTTTGCAATGGTACTCAATATGTGATTCTTGTTCACGCTTTATTCATTGGTATATCAACCTTTCTTCACATTTGACTATTGTTTTCTTTCTTAAATATTCCTTGATTTTTCGGCAATCTGCCCAAAAATAATGTGTAAAAACCGCTTTCAATATGTAAAACTTTCAAACGATTCCTTCTTTTTGGATTTTGTACTATACTTGTTTTGATAAATTTGAAAGGGGATACTTTAATGAAAGCGTTACATTTTACTGGTGATTTAACTCTCATTGAAAAGGGAGTCAAGCTTTTAAGCAACAAATTAAATTTCACTTGGGCATCCGATGGCACAATAATCCAAGTTAGGCAACAAGGGACAGATTTAATTGTTTCAAAAAGTGAAGACGAAATTAAAATTGTTTTCGACAAACCAGCACATTTTTTCCGTGGTTTAACTTTACTATTAAAACACTGGGATGATCCTTCATATGAACTACATGAAACACCCCACTTTGATTTGATTGGCCCAATGGTTGACACCTCACGAAATGCGGTACCAACGATTGAGAAAATCAAAGCTCTCCTTGAAACTTGTAGTACAATGGGACTCAATCAATTCATGCTTTATATGGAAGATACTTATGAAATTCCTGAATATCCTTACTTTGGTTACATGCGTGGTCGTTATACTTATGAACAATTAAAAGAATTAGACGATTACGGTTTTGCATTAGGGATTGAAGTCATCCCTTCCATTCAGGTTTTAGGACATTTAAAAAATCCTTTAAAATGGAACTTCGCGCGTGAAATGAAAGACACCGAAGATATTTTACTTGTCGATGAACCAAAAACTTATGCCTTTTTAGAAAAAGCCATTCAAGCTGCTAGCAAACCATTTCGTACCAAAAAAATTCATATCGGCATGGATGAAGCGCACACTTTAGGTCTAGGCCGCTATTTACAAAAAAATGGTTTTACCAACCGTTTTGACATCATGAACCGTCACTTAGCCAAAGTTTTAGAAATTACCAATCAATTAGACCTTGAAGTTGAGATGTGGAGTGATATGTACTTCAGATTAGGCTCAAAAACGGGTGATTATTACGACCCTGAGTTTGATATTCCAAAAGAAGTAGTCGCAAATATTCCTGACGTCAAAATGGTTTATTGGGATTACTACCACCATAACGAAGCCGAATACCATCACTTATTAGAAAGTCATAAGTTATTAGAAAAACCAATCGTCTTTGCTGGTGGCATTTGGACTTGGAATGGGATTGCGCCAAACTATGGTAAATCAATCGCTTCCACACAAGCTGCCTTAAATGCTTGTAAAAAACAAGGAATTCAATCCATTTACGCCACTTTATGGGGCGATGATGGTGCAGAAACACCACTTGATTCAGCCTTACTTGGTTTACAGTTATTTGCTGAACACCAATTTAATGAGGAAGTGTCAGATGAGTTATTAGCACAACGCTTTAATGAAATTCAAAACGAAGAAATGGCGGCTTTCTTATTACTTGATTTGTTTGATCAAACACCAGGAGTGGCTCCTAACAACCCAGACGCTTCGGCAGTAAGTAAAATCATTTTGTATCAAGATTTACTTTTAGGTTTATATGACGAAACCATTTCACACTTTGACTTAACGACTCATTATACAGAATTGGCTAAGCAGTTGAAACAAGCACACTCTTCTGAAAAAATTAGCCCGATGTTCCATCACTACACCCTTTTAGCCGATTTATTAGCAATTAAAGCGGATCTAGGAAACCAATTACAAAAAGCGTATCTTGCACAAGATAAAGAAGAAATGACGCGTCAATTAAAAACGATCGCTCGCGTAAAAGAACTCGTCGAAGAATTACGTTTGAGCCATCGCCAACTATGGTTTGAAGCAAACAAACCATTTGGCTGGGAAATTTTAGACATTCGTTACGGTGGTATCCTAAGTCGAATCGATACAACCGTTTGGCGGATCACGGAATGGTTAACCGATAATGACCCAATTGAAGAATTAGCAGAAATGAAGCGACCATTTGATGGTCCATACTTAATGCCTGAAGGAATGATTGGCAGAAATCTATATCATGGTATAATTAGTCCAAGTAAATTATCTGATGTTTAAGCAGTTAATTTTGAAAGGATGATTTTTATGCTCAAAAAAGGATTCATCGCGGTCGCAGGTCTCTTGTTTTTAGTGTTGATTGTCAATTATTTCAATCAAGCGCAAGAAATTACTGATAACATTCAACAAGAAGCTGGCCAAGTGGAAATCACTGGCAAAATAAAAGACGAAACCCAAGCGCAGGCAGCCCTAGCTGTTTTACAAACAAACTTAACAGCCGCGAACGAAAAAGACTTAGCGCTTTACATCCAGACACTTGTTCCAGAAGCTAGAGAAGCGACCAAATCAGAACTCGAAAAAACTTTTGCTGAATATGATTTAGAACACACGCTTTTATCTTTTGAAGTGATGAAGCAAACTGATGATTTATTGCAAGTCAAAACACAGCAAAAAACGATTAACCTCGGTAAAAACAAATACCGCAACCACATCACCGAAGCCCACCATACTTTTGTCAAAGAAGATGGCCAATGGTTGATCAAAGAAGTCTCCATGTCAAATACGCAATTTATTTGATGAATGTTAGTGACTTACTACAAAAAACAATGGCCATGACAACTTGACGTTCCTTTTATTCCCCAACTTGAAGCACCTTCTCTAATTAATGGTTGTGAAGTCACCTCTTTAGCCATGCTTTTAAATTATTATGGCATCGAGGTGAGTAAAAATACCTTAGCAGAACAAATCGCAACCGTTCCAGTGGAATATGCAGATGGTTTTAAAGGTGACCCTAACGAAGGTTTTGTTGGGGACATGAACGATGAATTTTGGGCGATGGGCGTCTTTGTCTCACCCATTGCTGATTTAGCCAATCAATATGCCCCGATTGGTTATACCGTCGTTGCAAGTGAAAAGACTCCTTTAGATGATTTACTTGAACAAGTTGCTTCAGGACAACCAGTTTGGACGCTTGTCACCATTGACTTCATTCCCCCTGAAAATAGCGATTATAAATTATGGGAAACAAGAAATGGGGAGTTATATTTAACGACCAACATTCATGCAGCCGTGATTACTGGATTTAACGACACATACATTTACGTAAATGATCCATTAGAAACGAAAGATCGACCAATTGCACGTCAACAATTTGAACAAACTTTTAATGAAATGGGCAACCAATCACTTTATTTCACCCCAATTTCATAAGCTCAAACAAACTACCCGATGCATGCCCTTTTTATAAGGGAGGCATCGGGTAGTTTACTTATAGCAAATCGCTTAAATTTTATTTTCAACGCAAAAATAAATTTCATGAAGGAGCTACTTTTTTGCTTGAAAGCTTTAAATCTTATTCACCTAAACCAACTGTACGAATTTCGTATGGCGTCACCGTTGTTGAATAAACTTCATCCATTTTTTCTTCCAATAGGTTTAATAACTCTGGTTGAACAGAATCTTTTGTAATTACAACTTCTTCAGCAGTATCAGCCATGTTAAATCCACGTAAAATAATGTGGTTATCTGCTTTACGACGTTTTAAGGCTGTTGGGACAAATTTTTCACCAGTTAAGGCGATAAATTGACGGCTTGCAGCAAGTGTACCGGCTTGAACAGGCAATTGAGCTGTCGTAAATGGTACTTGAGCAGTGTAAGTACGTTCGTAAGTTGCATAACGTGTTGCAGGTGCGCCATGTAATTCCACGCTATAGTTAAAGGTATACTCACCAATACATTGCGCTTCTGGTGTTGGGAAGTAACCCCAGTCCCCTAATTCGCCAACCGCACGTAATAAAGTGACGGCGATTGTTTCACTGTTGACCACTTCGTACTCGTTTAAGCCGTAGTTTCCGACCGTTACGCCATAGTTTTCATCGTGTAAGTTCGCAAACATATGTTGATGTTGCGCATTCGTTGGATTTTTCCAGCTTGCACTTACACCGTTTGGACGAGTAACCACTTCATAAATACTATCTGCTTCATGTGTGTCGACATTGACTAAACCAGTTGGGAATAAGACACGTAAACGGTGGTCTTTCATTTGGTTGTTAATGCTTGTTTCAAAATCAACTTTCGCACTATCTTGTGTAATGGTTACTAGTGTTTTGATTTCAAATGGTGCCGTTTTACTTGAACGTTGTGCTTGGCGAGAAGTAAAGCCAACCACCATTTTTTGTTCACGTTCTAGTAGTTCATCGGCAGAAACAGGGATTTCTAATACGTGCGTTAATTCAATCACGGCTTTTTGAGCAGTATTTGAAACCACTTTAATTTCTGCTTTAACATCACTTGATAAGATTGCTTTGTCTTTTGTTGGTTGGAAGAAGATATATTCATTGGCAATATCCCCAACGTTTTCAAAAACAGCTAAGTTATCAACCGTTGTATTGGTCGCTTTATCCGTAATTGCAAGTGAACCATTGTCTGCAATCACCACTTTAATCAAGTCGTTTTCAATTTGTGTCCCTGTTTCATTAGCTAAAGTACCTGCTGCTGCTTCAACTTTACCTGGTACAAGTGCGTATGTTTCCCATGAGAAAGGCTTCATGTCTTGCACAGGCATCGTTACCGTTACAAAACGTTCCATATAAGGAATACGGAAAGCATCTTTTGGTAAATCATAGTCAAAACGGACATCTTCTTCTGAAATAACCGCCGCTACTACCTTGCCATTTTGGTCAATGACGTGGTATTCACCTTTTTCAACTGCTTCTAATTCACGATAAAGCTTAGCTGGCCAACCTTGCGCAAATGTTTTACGTTCTAACTCAACAGCAACAACGGCATCGCCCGATTTCGTTAAACCATTTGTATTGAAAACAACAAACGGGAAACTATTTTCAGGGAAAGTACTCGTATCCATTGCTTGGGTTAACGTACGAACGGCTTCGTTTGCCACGTATTTCCCAACTTCATTCGCTTTTTCAAAACGTGGCATCATTTCACGGTGCACTTCATCGACTGAACAGCCACAAATACTATCATGTGGATGGTTTTGCATTAAGGTTTTCCAACCGTAATCTAGTTCATCATGTGGGTATTTACCTGTTACTTCATACGCCATCGTTGCTAAAGGTTCAGCAATATTTTCTAATTGACGTTCAACACGTGTATTCCATTGTTTTAAGTAAACACGTGCCGAAGAAGTATTCGCTAACGTAAACCAACCATCTGTCTCTTGAGAAGTTAACTCCCCTTCAACGGTTCCTAAATCTGCTGGTAAATCTTTTTGAACCGCTTCTAAATAGTCGGTGAAGTTCGAGTGAATAAATTCATACTCTGGATATAATTCATTGGCTAATTTAATCGCTGCGGTTACGTCTTTTTGAACCGGTTGGTGGTCAACCCCGTTCATCATTAACAAATGACCAGTTGATGCAAATTTCTCAACGTCCGCTAATTTTTGGTCCCAGAATTTAATCGCTGCTTCTTTTTCAGCTGGAATTTCATTGCCGTTTGAATACCAGTTAGCAAATAATAAACCAAAGATTTGTGATTGATCTGGGCCTTTCCACCACATTTCAGAATATTGTGAAGAATAGCTTTCTTGTTCTAAGACTTCGTTATCAAAGCCGATTGGTTTTACGCCACGACCAAATGCTGCTGCTTCAAGACCGGCTTTTTTCATCATTTGCGGCGCTTGGCCCATATTTCCAAAAGTATCTGGGAAGTAACCTAATTTAACTGGCGTACCCCATTTTTTACTTTCTTCCATTCCAATTAACATGTTACGAACGTTTGATTCTGCACTAATTAAGAAATCATCTTGTAAAATGTAGAATGGCCCAATACGTAATTTACCTGCATCAATTGCTTTTTGAATCGCTTCACGTTTTTCTGGACGAACTTGCAAGTAATCGTCAAGTAAAATTGTTTGGCCATCTAAGTGGAAGCTATTGAAATCTGGATCTGTTTCAAAAATTTCTAACAAATCATCCATTAATTCAACTAATAACATGTGGTGTTGCTCGTATGGCAAGTACCACTCACGATCCCAATGACTATGGGAAATAATATAAACTTTTTTTTTCATGAGTTTATTCTCTCCTATTATATAAGCTTTATTTTTCTACGCGGATATCAAAGTAATCCATCACTAATTCACAAAACATCATGTTCGCCCAAGAGAACCATTCACGTGTAAATTTATCTGGGTTATCTACGTCAAAACCTTCGTGCATTAAGTTTGTGCCAGCGTCTGTTGCCACTAATGTGTTTAAGATGCGCTCTTTTTCAGCTTTATCGTTGGTCGTCATCCCTTCCATCGCCATCGCAATTGGCCATACATAGTTTTCAGGAGTATGAGAAGAACCGATACCTTTGGCAAATTTCCCTTCATAGAAATAAGGGTTTTCTTTACTTAATAATGTTTTACGCGTACGTAGGTAACGTTCGTCATCAACCGAACCATAGCCTAAGTAAGGAGCAGAGATTAAGTTTGGTACGTTTGAGTCATCCATTAATGACGCATTACCTAAACCATCGACTTCATAAGCATACACATCTTCGCCTGCTGCGTTCGTCGTGCGACCATGTGCTTGAATGCCTGCTTCAATTTCTTCACGTAAAGTTTTTGCTTGTGCAACAATTGCAGCATCTTCTAAAATCGTTGAGAAAATTTCTTCAATATAGCCTAAAACAACAACGGCAAACATATTTGATGGCACTAAGTAACCACCACCAGCACAGGCATCGTCACTTGGACGAAAACCTGACCAAGTCATACCAGTTGGTGCCACTTCTACTCCACGGCCATGGTTAATTAACGTGTCTTCTTTTCTCCATGTATCGCGAACAAAGTTGTAAGGGGATTTGCGGTGATCTTGTTCTGTTTTGAAAACGTGCAAGATTTTTTTAATCCCTTCCACAAAGTCTTCGTTAAATTGATCGGTACGTCCAGTATTTTTATATAATAGGTAAGCTAATTGCGTTGGATAAGCTAAAGAATCAATTTCGTATTTACG
>MTBK01277427.1_pt1 | contig 12276 bp, 4 predicted proteins | sample 1535981 | NCBI WGS metagenome assembly MTBK01 (sample SAMN06109225, study PRJNA356200) | anaerobic digester metagenome | isolation source: biogas reactors fed with pig manure or primary and secondary sludge | place: Spain | collected 2016-06-30 | reverse complement strand
AGTCTACGTTGTGTCAACTCAAACAAAAGAGCAGATCAAGGCACTGGCGGAGGAATACTTCGCCAGCGGCGCGCAAGCCATATTCTTTGCCGAATTTTATGCCAAGAACGAGAACTGGCTATTCGGAGCAAGTGTGATCTCCCAGGATATGCTTATTGGCATACTCCGTCTGTTGTTCCCAAAGCTGTCGTTTGCGCGGACCTATTTTGGCTATACAGATGCTTCCATCTTCGCCGTTCTTGAAAGTGAGATCCTCCGTGTGTGGGGCGATGATGTACTACTGACTTATACGCAACTTGCCGAACGATTACAGTACACACCTCTTGACCGGATAAAATATGCTCTTGGTCAGAACGGCAACTTCATCTGGAGTAGCGTAGAGACCTTCTCACACGTCAGCCGAATCGATATCACCGACGAGGAGCGGAAAGCAGTCCGAAAAGCTGCCATGCGAAAGTGCAACACCTATGGCTATGTTTCAATCATGGACTTGCCTTTCGGGGAAATTGCGGAACGCAACTCTGAACTCTCCATTACGGCGATTCATAACGCTGTTTACCACATCTGTCTGTTGGACAAGTTCGACAAGAAAGGCAAGATCGTCACGCGCAAAGGCGATGTCTTTGACGCGCTGACCATCATGAAGGAATACTGCCGAACTGTCGATAAATGTTCACTCGGTGACTTGTTGAACATCGGAGAGGAACTGACAGGCAGGGTTTACCGCCGGATATCTCTTGAAGCAGGCAACGCCGTTCTGGTTCGTATCGATAAAGATACTTATGTTGCAGACAGGCATGTTCACTTTAACGTTGATATTATCGATGAAACTATCGAGTTGTTTGTTAAGGGAGATTATCTTCCGCTTAAATCTTTCACGACCTTTGGCGCATTTCCTGACTGTGGGCAGGAATGGAGTTTGTTCCTGCTTGAAAGTTACTGCCGACGCTTCAGCCGGAAGTTTCGCTTTGATGCCCCGACAGCCAACTCGCGGAATGCTGGGGTGGTCATTCGCAAAAGCTGCGGGCTGAACTACACGGAGATTATGATCGATGCCGTGGCGAGTGCCGACATTCCTTTAAATAGCACTGCCATCGGTAAGTTCCTGTACGAGAACGGATATACGGGCAGAAGCACAACCGCCAAAGTTGGCGAAATCATAGATAAAGTGAAAATCATACGAGGAAAAAGGAATTAAAGATGTATTCGTATACCTACGACAAGAAAACAGGCGGGATACTTCTTAATTCCTCGCCGAACGGTTCTTCAAAAGAGCCGCGTCCAGTTTACGCGCCAGAATTGGACGTGCTGGGCTTTGATAAATATTGGAAGTACGACAAGCAGACCGACCGTCCATATATGTGGGCGGAGTCTAATTACTACTGGTATCGCGGTAACCTTGTGGCTATGTTAAAGGGCGGTAATATCTATACTGCACCTGAGATATGCCTTGCTTATGCGTGCAACGAGTACAGAAAAACTCCAAACAGCACGGCAACTCAGAAGATACTCTGCGAATCACCAGATAAAGGCCCATCTTTTGTTGATAAAAAAGGCAATGTGTTTAGTATTGTCGATCCTGAGCCCAACGGTAACTCCCTGCGCCCTGTTGATGTTGCTGCGATGGTCAAAGCAAACCGTGAAATGCTTGAGATCATTGAGCAAACCACGGTCAAGAAGATACTGGCTGTTTATGAGAAATACAAGGGAAAAGTTGACCTTTTCCATGTAGCCTTTTCAGGCGGAAAAGACAGTTGTGTCCTACTTGACCTCGTAAAGAAAGCCTTACCCAACAACAGCTTCGTTGTGGTGTTTGGCGATACTGGTATGGAGTTTCCAGACACCTACGAGGTCATAGCGAAAACAGAACAGCAATGTTCTGAGGACAAAATACCGTTTTACTCTGCCAAATCCCACATTAGCCCGAAAGAATCGTGGGAGTTGTTCGGTCCCCCATCGCGCACATTGCGTTGGTGTTGTTCGGTGCATAAAAGCGCCCCACAAACGTTGCAGTTAAGAGAAGTGACCGGTAAAAATGATTTTATAGGTCTTGACTTTGTTGGGGTTCGGGCACAGGAGAGCTTCGCTCGAAGTACATACAAGTACGAGAACTATGGTACAAAGCAAAAGGGTCAGTTTAGCCATAACTCACTACTTGAGTGGACATCTGCGGAGATATGGCTATACATATATGCGAACGATGTTTTGATTAATGAGGCCTATAAAAAGGGCAACGGTCGCGCAGGATGCTTGCTTTGCCCTATGTCAGGTGGCATAAGTGACTATTTGCGGCGAGCAAGCTATCCAGCAGAGATCGACAGTTATATCGATTTGATTAAAAACACCTATGGCGGAGACAAGCGGAAGAAAAGCAATACTGAATCGTATATCCTAAACGGTGGTTGGAACGCGAGAAAGAATGGTCGTGAGTTGTCGAACAACACACTCCGATGTATTGAAAAGACTACAAACGCGATTCTGACAATAACCATTACCTCCCCTGATTCCGATTGGCGAGAATGGATAAAGACACTTGGGGACTTACGCGGTAAAAATAGTGAGTACTGCGTCCAATTGGATGACGAATGCATACGGTTTTCTGTTAGGACAACAAAGAACGGGTATATTGTAACGATACCCGAAGCTGTACTGAAAGAAAGACCTACATTTGGAAAGATATTCCGACAAGTATTCCGAAAAGCATCGTATTGTAAAGGTTGTCGGGTTTGCGAAACAAACTGCCGAAATGGGTGTATAAGTTTTGTCAATGGTAAAGTCAGAATAAATAATTGTATTCAGTGTCACGAATGCCATTCAATTGATAGCGGTTGTCTATTGTTTCATTCGTTACGCCATCCCCACGGAGGAGGAAAACCTATGAAAAGTCTAAACTCATTCGCTGATCACGCTCCAAAACTGGAGTGGTTACGATCATTTTTTGAACTGAAGGACGCGTTCTTTTCGGAGCATACTCTGGGACCGATGATGTTCGATATGTTCAGGCGTTTCCTTCGCGATGCTTCCTTAAATGAGAAGAATCACTTCACGCCGTTTGCAGAGTTTATTTCACAAATTGGCTGGGAAACAGACACTGCACAAGGCTTGATCCTTCTCAACCTCGTCGCTGAAAACCCGCAGATTAAGTGGTATGTCATTAATCTTGATGTCGGTAGACTCTATTCACGTAAGGTTGTCGAAGACATGCTGACAGCCGTTGGTGTCAAGCCAAAAGATGCTAAATCAATTGCCAAATCCTATAAACGCCTAGTCGAAACACCGCTCGGCACAAGCTTGCACTGGGGCTATGTCACTGAAAATAGTGAGTTTGTTCGTACAAAATGCACGGTGAGTGACCCACGTGTGGTGCTGTATGGTTTGTTCAAGTTTGCGGAGAAGTGCAACGACTACAAAGAATTCACGCTCGCTACACTCCTGAACAACAGCATCGACCGCGACGGCGTAAGCCCCACACGCATTTTTGGGCTTGGCCGCGAAGATATGACGCCCATACTCTTAGGACTGTCAGCAAAATATCCTGAGTTCATCACCGCGTCGTTTACGCACGACCTGGAGAAGATAACACTTGCGGAAGACAAATCGTCCCAGGATGTACTGGATTTATTCAAAGAGGATGTAGCAAATGGCTAATAGCAATAAATACCGCGAATATTTTGACATTGACGAAGAATATTTTCCTCAAGTCAATGACTCCACCATCGCTGCTGCTAGCCCGGATTTCTGGACGCGTACTTACCCACACTATACGTTCATCGAACTGTTGAACAATATGGAACGTGCTTTAGCCCGGCAGGAGAAGCGTTCCCTCTGGATAGAGGGGGCATATGGCACGGGCAAATCCCAGTGCGCTTACGCCCTAAAAAAAATTCTTGAAGTGCCGGAGGATGAACTCCGCGCATATTGGGACAGATATGAGCCGCTGAAAAAGAAAACCGACCTGCTTGAAAAACTCATCGGCCACAAGCAAAAGGGTATTGTGACCGCTTATCGCTACGCCTCGGGCATGATTGACTCTCCCCGCGACTTGTTCCTGGCCGTTCAGGAAACCCTGAAAGCTTCGTTGGTCTCCGCGAACCTTTACGCTGGAGAGAATACCCTGAAAGAGAGCGTCATTGCCTGGATTGACGAGCCATCGCACAAATTATTCTTTGATGCGCTTTTAGAAAAGCCGGAATGGGCAGCTCTGTTTAGTCAATCCTCTGCAGAAGAAGTGCTAAATGCCCTTCGCAGAGGCGGCGAAGTCAAGACGCTGATGGACAACATCTTCCGGCTTGCTGATAAAGAGGGTATAACCGCGCTGACCATTGATTCAGATGGACTTATTGCCTGGCTGATCGATGTTATTGACCGGAACAATGTAAAAATCGTCTTTATTTGGGACGAATTCTCTGATTACTTCAGGAACAACCGTGAGAGCCTTTCGGAGTTTCAGAAACTTGCTGAATTAGTAAATTTGAAACCGTTTTATTTTATTGTCATTACACATGAATCAGGGCAGTTGTTCACGACCGCTGACACGACCTGGACAAAAATACGCGACCGTTTTATCCCTGTTCATATTGCATTACCGGATAACATCGCTTTCGAACTCATCGGACACGCTTTCAACGTGAAACCCAGCGCTAAGACAGATTGGGATACGCTGGTTGATGGTGACTTGGGAAGCCGAACAAGTACTTCCCGTTCTAAAGTTATGGCTGTAGCAAAGATTGACAACCCACAGGTGATGAAGGACATTATGCCGCTCCATCCGATGGCGGCATTGATCCTCAAAAATATAGCCTCCGCTTTCAAGTCTAACCAGAGAAGTATGTTTGACTTCATCAAGTCCTCAAACATAGACGATGTGAAGGCGTTCCAATGGTTCATAGAAAATACAGGTCCTTTTGATGATCACCCGCTTCTCACGGTGGATATATTATGGAACTTTTTCTACGAAAAAGGCCGGGATAACCTCACGCCCGACATTCGCCTGATATTAGATACCTTTCCGCAGCAGCAAAATTTACGTGATGATGAGAAAGTTGTCCTGAAAGCCATCCTCATCATGCAGGCGATTGATCAACGGCTGGGCGGCACGATTGACCTGTTTAAAGCAACTGATCAAAACCTCAGCTATGTCTTTGAGGGCATTCCGGACTTAGAGGGAACGAAGTCCATCAATCTTGCAAGAGGGCTTAAAGATAAAGGCATCCTCGTTTACAATCCGATAGGCAGTGGGCGCTATGTGTACGCAGCCGCTGTGCTTGCGGGCGACCAAGCGAAAATCGATAGATACAAGAAGGATATACGGCAAAGTAGCACAACCCCGAAACTTGTGACTGAAGGTGGGCTATCTACCGTTTTATCTCTCCCCCCCGCTCTTCGCCTGCGATTTGAATCGGAGCCAGGTACAGGGAAAATCATCCCCGTGACTGCTACAGACTTCAAACGTACAATCAATATCCTCCGCGATAAAGACATGGGGTGGAGATTCCACGCTGTCATTGCCTTTGCCAGGGATGAGGCAGAAGCGGCTACTTTCCGAAAGACTTTTAGAACAGCGGCCGCTGATGAACAATACAAAGACATCGTTTTCATTGATGCACTTTCTACGCCACTTGGCTCCGAAGCGTTTGAGCAATACGTGGACTATTCTGCAATGGCAATGTACTACCAGGGGAGCAACAACACTTCATCGAGGGAATATTCAGATAAAGCAAAGCGCGTTTTAGATCAGGACTGGAAAAACCGTATTTATAATGGTCAGTTTGTCGTGTATACCTATGCCGATCCGGAAGGCGAAAAGCTCGGAAACGGCCAGGGCGTGGCAAGTGTTCTTCAGACGATTGTTACAACAAAATTCCCACATGTATTCGATTTTGCAAGGGGGCTCACGGAAAGTCAGTTGAAGATAACTTCGACTATGAAACAGTCGGCGAAGGGGGGTATTGTGCAAGCCACGAGTGGTGTTGTTGGTGGCGTTGAAAAACGTGTGTTGTCGGCTGTATGGGAGATTGATAGTTATTGGGAAAATTCGACTACTTCTTCCTTACCGATCTCGAAAATTAAGATTGAAGTAGACAGGCTCATTAAAAGTGCATTTGACCGCAACGGGCAAATTTCAATCGGCGAGATTTATGACTTTCTTGAGAATACCTACGGTTTTGCTCCGTGCAATCTCTCGGCGTTCATTGCAGGCTTTTTATTAAAAGAGTACGGTAGCGAACCATATCGCTATAGCGATTCATCCAGTGGCCACGAGCCGATGACGCCGGACAAACTTGCGGAGATGTTAGGTAATTACATCGGTAAATCCCCGAAATCGACCTATATCGTAAAGATGACCGCTGATGAAATGGCGTTTTACGACCTCACCGAAAAGGCATGGGGTATCCAGCCTAATTCGTGTTCATCTGCGGGTCAGGCAGCTATCGCGGTAACCGCTAAAATGCGTGAATTGACTTTGCCTGTATGGTGTCTTGAAGAAGTAGATACAGTGGGCGTCTTCGATGTAGTTCAGAAATACAGTGAACTCGTTCAAAAGGAAGGTAGCGAGGCTCACAAAAAAGCAGTCGAAATCGGAAAGAGTGCATCTGCAAGACCCTCTCTTGCCGAAAGCTTGCCCACCTTGCTCACAAGTGATAATTGTCAGAAAGGTATGCGCGAATATCTCCATTCCTTTGAAGATGGTAAGGTCATGGAACTCGCTAGGGTAATTGGTGCTGAGGACAATGTACTCACTGATATTCGCCACCTGTTCAGAGTGAAGCATTCGTGCCTGTGGAATAAACAGACCGGTGAGGACGAAATCCGTAAACTGCTGATCGAGTACAGCGTAGTCAAAGAGAGCAACATCATCCTGAACGTTTTGGCACATTCCTTGACGGAAGCGTTCAAAGAGTGGCGTGAACGGTTGAAGTTCATCGCCATCTCATGCGATGCTTTACGAGCAAAGTACCCTGAGTTGGCAAAAGCCCTCGATATGCTCTTGAAAATCTGCAGGCAAGAGGACATATTACCTGAACAGTTAAAGGCGTTCCATTCAGAACTTGTGACGCACGGCGCGGAAATCAGGGAATTGTTAAACAACGACCGGCGCGTATTCGCTGAAGTTTATGAGCCGTACCTTGAAGATCTTAGTGATGATGATATCGCCAATGTTAAGAGTGCCTTGAAAACCGGCTTGTTTGAATTGCCAAAAACCGACTGTAACGTCAAAGTGAAAGAGGCTGCTGAAGAGTTCCGGAAGAACCAATTGAAGTCACAACTCTTCCGCTTGTGGAAAGACAAGACGGGAACAAAAACTCCGCGTGAATGGTCAAACCGCTATAAAACGCCTATCTTATGCTGTATCTCTGAGGATGAGTATGAAAAGGCTAAAAAGGCATTTGGAACCCTTAACCGCAATGGAGGGACAGATGCCGAAATCAAAGATTCTCTCGCATTTCTGAAATCTACTACTCTGTTTGATGCCCTTGCAGATGATGATAAGCGGAATGCGGCATTTACCCGCGATATCATTGGCGAATACAGTGTGTTGCTTCCAGATCCTGATGAGGTAAGAGATACTCTAGATCGCCTTTCCGCCGATATCTATGATTGGCGTGATAATCCGAGTGTTAAGAGAAGGGTGAAGGAGCTTGCTGAAGCCGAGTATAACGCAGGCGGCAGCGACAGGGTTCTCAAGAAAATAGATGAAATGGGCGATGCACAATTAAAGCAGTATCTCAAACGGCTTGTAAAAGACAACATTACAGTTGGCATTGAAATACTGGCGAATAGAAACGGGAGATAGAATGCAAACCGATCCGGTAAAGAGGTACTTGACATCTTCCGTCAAAACGCCATATTTTCTGTTTATCAGCGATGATCAGTATAAGGGCGTCACTGACGAATTGTCGATGTTGGGCCTTGACCTCGTGCAGGTGAGTGACTTCTGCGGTGGTGATGATAAACTGCCGGACATCGATGGATTGCTCACTTATATCGAAGAGGCTGATGTAAACGCGAAAAGCAAAAAATTTGTTGTTAGGGGACTTGGTGAATACCTCGCACTCCGCGGGCCTAATGAAGCCTCTCGTACTCTGTCATGGTTGAAAGACTTTAATATCGGCGGTGCAAAAGTTGTGTTGCTTCTGCGAGGGCTTGCCTCACAGATTGCCGGATTACAGGCTGATCCTCGCTTTGATGAGCGTCGGTTCAGCGTCATTGATAAAGCGGGGAGTGACGTATCAATTACCCTTGCCGCTCCATCTGTTGGATTGCCGGCCTTACCGGGCTTCAAAGCACTACTTATGGAACTTGAAGACGGTCGATGCGGAAATGTTGTCGTAAATACGGTAATCAATCTTGATGAGGCAATATTCACCGTACACCATATCAGCAATGCGTATGATGGCATTAAATTCTCCACAAGAGGCTTTGTTTTGGAGCGCTCCTGCGGCAGCGACACTCGTTGGGCGGAGTTACTGACAGAACTTAACCAGAGCAACGGCTCGCTCGACGGGGTGTTCGAGAGACATGGCCTTGGTAATAATCTGGAGTCTGATTTCTACGCTCGCGTTGCAGGGAGCGACTACCGCAACTGGCTCTATTTTATCTGTTTGAAGAGCAGGGTTGACACATTGCAAAACGGATACCTTAGGTTCGTTCTGGATAAGACAAGTCGCTTTGAAGATTTTGTTTCAAACACCTTGGACGCCATTATTGAAATCCCACATACCGACAAACGATTTCCATCGTTTTATCGGGAGCGTAAAGATCTAGTTGAAAAGTTCCCTGAGTCGGATATCGCAAGCTTCGTAGTGAGCAATCGGAAAGTGGTATCTGAAAGCATTTATAAATTGACTGATTCCACAAGGGTGGAGCGCGAAGAAATCATCGCCTGGCTTTCACAAAATGGTTTAATTCCAGAACTTGACAGTATTTATCCCGTGCTGGCAGCTTATCTGAAAAAGTGCGTCTTCAAATGCCCGGAACTTGCGGACTTGCTGACTGAATATTTCGAAGCGTACAAACGGCAAAAATTGTTCAATGAGCTTGAGACTGATTTTTTGGAGAGAGTCGATCAACTGGCGCGCACACGAGAATTCAACAGACTGCCTACACGGAACGAAATTATGGATGACGTGGAGAAAAATGACACTTTCTTGTATTGGCTCGATGCCCTCGGTGTTGAGTACTTAAGTTTAATTGAGGATTTAGTTCAAAAACGCGGCCTATCGATTCGGGTTCATATCGCCCGTGCAGAACTGCCGACGATAACATCCATCAACCGTGACTTTTTCGATAACTGGAGAGGGCGTAAAGAAAAGAACGGTGAACTTGATGATACTAAACACAACGAGGCGGGTGGCTATAACTTCACCAATAACGAACTCCCTATCCACCTTGCTAAAGAGTTGGACATCATAGTTGCGATGATTGACAAGGCAGCCACGGAACTTACGCTCAGGCATTGTAAACGCTTCTTGATTGTAAGTGACCACGGCGCATCACGACTTGCTGTTCTGCGACGTAAAGAGGAAAAGTACGATACCGATACCACAGGTGAACATTCAGGTCGCTGCTGTGAGACATTCCAGCCTTATGACCTTCCATTTGCCGCAGAAGAGAACGGATATCTCGTGCTTGCTGATTATGGTCGCTTCAAAGGGGGCCGGGCGGCGAATGTAGAGGTTCATGGTGGGGCATCATTGGAAGAGGTTGTTGTTCCTATTATCGAATTATCGTTGAAAGATGGGAGCGTAACGGTCAAATTGGTCGATGAAGTCGCGATCGTAGATTTCCGCACCGGCGCGGAGATTAATCTGTTCTTTAACTCACCAGTGCAGAACGTTTCCGTCATCTTAAATGAGAAGTCCTATTCAGCTTCGCAGATAGATGCAAATCACTACTCCATAAAGCTGCCCGACATGAAACGAGCGGGCGAATATCCTGCGGATGTTTACGCAGGGGACAACCTGATCGGCAGAATTACGATTAAGGCGCAGGGCAAGAGCGGTAAAGTCAATGATGCCTTTAATGACTTATTTTAGGAGGTATGATGGATGACTGAGAAACTGAGAAATTGCTTTGACGAGATGGTCGTATATAAAGACCTCAAAAAAAGCAACTTCTTCTCTGCTCTGAGCCTGCCTTCTTTTATGCGTGACTGGCTCTTAAAGAAATTTGAAGACGAAAACGGTCACTTCGACTCCGAAGAGTTACTTCGCTTTGTGCGAACTTACCTGCCGCGCAAAGATGACTGGACTGCCATAAAGAACCGGGTAGTAATTGAACACGAGCGAGTAAAGTTCCTTGCTAAGGTGTCAGTTGATATCGACATCAAGACAGGGGAAGTGTCATTTGCTTTGCCCGATTTCGGGCTGACGAGCAAGGACACCATTATTGAGGACTCCGTCTGGCAAACCTGTAAGGATGACTTGGTGCGTAGCCGCGAGACCTGGGGAATGGTCGAAATTGGCTATCGTCCACCCGATGACTACGTCATGAAATTTTTAAAAAGCAAAGCAAAAAATGCAAATAAAGGCAAAATCAAGCTGACGGCTTTTAATGCTTTCTGTCCCTACACGATCGATATCGACTACTACAAGGATGCAAGACGTGAGTTTACTACGGCGGAGTGGATTGATATCTTGCTTGGCGCAGTAGACTACAATGCAAGCGGTTATCTCGACGATGAGGAAAAAAAACTCACGATGCTTACCCGCTTGTTGCCATTTGTTGAAAAAAGGCTGAACCTCATCGAACTTGCCCCGAAAGGAACTGGCAAGTCGTATCTATTTGGTCGTGTTAGTCGCTTCGGATGGCTTTCGAGCGGTGGTGTTATGAGCCGTGCGAAAATGTTCTACGACCAGAATAGACGTGTTGAGGGATTGGTGTTCGGAAACGACTTCATAACACTTGATGAAGTACAAACAATTTCATTCACAAATGTAGACGAAATGCGTGCTGCCCTGAAAGGTTACCTTGAATCGGGAATTTTCACGGTCGGTAACTATGAGGGAATTGCTGAGGCAGGCATAATTCTCTGTGGCAACATAAAAAAAGAAACAATGGATGAGGACGGTTTCGGCAATATGTTTGAGGAACTGCCATCCATCTTCCACGAATCAGCTTTGATAGAGCGTTTCCATGGGTTTATTAAGGGCTGGAATATTCCACGAATGAACGACGATCTCAAGATTGCTGGATGGGCATTGAATTCCGAATATTTTTGCTCGATTATGCACGAGCTGCGGGATGATATGAGTTATCGCACCATCGTAGATGAGCTTATCGAGGTTCCTGAAGCAGCAGATACCCGTGATACTGAAGCAGTCAAGCGTATTGCCACAGCATATTTAAAATTGCTGTTCCCGCATGTTCGTAGCGCAAACGACATAACTGCTCGCGAATTCAACCGCTATTGTCTTGACAGAGCGCGAAAGATGCGGGATACGATTAAGTATCAGTTGGGGCTGCTTGATATTGAATATCGCGGGAAGGATATCCCGGTGTTTAGCGTCAGACCTGATCCTGAAGAAGTAGGGTAATTATAGCCTATGCCAATACCTTTTAGAATTTTGGTGTCCATCAAATTAGCCATTTGAAGCATAATCATTTCTCTTTTTCCGTTCATTCGGCAGTTCTCTGAGAACACCATATCTCCCTCCCTCACCTCCCCCTCGTAGAGGCAGATATCAGTGAGTTTTATCTTCATCCCCGTATTCGGTCATGGCCTCTCTTATCGAGCCCCAACATGAAAGTGTTCTCCCGGGTGCGATGCCACAAAAACTCTTCTTTCATCCTTCCTGGCTTCGCCCGTTCTGGAGACTCTCGCTGAAACTATTGAGTGTGAGTACTACGATCAAAAAACTCCCTGACAGCACTATATCTATTTTCAGTTTATTCGGCGCCATCCTCAAGCCGGCCGCTCACACAGGCGATATATCTCCCGGCATCGGTGATGTAGGCAGAAAAACGCCTGCCGCTCCATATACGCATGATGTAGCCTGCAGTTTCCAGTTTATGCAGGTATTTTCGATTCGTCTTGTTGAGGAGTTTCCGGTTCTTCGGGCCCGAACTATATCCACCAGATTTGTTTTTTTTGGCTGGCAATTTGTCATACCCTTCAAACCCTTTCTCGTGGAAAAAGTCGAAGAGATCCTTGCTGGTCATCCCCTGCCCCCGCTGGTAGAGCTCGCAAAGTAGCATCTGGCACTCGTCATCCGGCATCATGATGGAGAAGTTATACAGCGGTTCAACCCGTCCGGTCTCCACGATACTCAGGCC
>MTBK01195258.1_pt1 | contig 12290 bp, 12 predicted proteins | sample 1535981 | NCBI WGS metagenome assembly MTBK01 (sample SAMN06109225, study PRJNA356200) | anaerobic digester metagenome | isolation source: biogas reactors fed with pig manure or primary and secondary sludge | place: Spain | collected 2016-06-30 | reverse complement strand
CCCCAAAAAGTTCCAGTCGAAACAAAGGGGTCAGGGAAGGCACCTCCCCCACCCGTGAGATACAAAGAAGTAAAATGCATGGTACAGGAGTACTGGAAGATCTTATGGAAAGCAACCATCTAAGGCCCATTACCGTGACAGGTGCTGTTGTCACCGTCTCCTCCAGCCGGAAACCCGCGACTGATGCCAGCGGAAAGGCGCTCATCGATCTCTTCGCCGCTGCCGGGATCGAGGTAACCCACTACACTGTGATCCCGGACAGCCTGGAGAGGATCCGGTCCGAGGTCTACGCATCCCTCCCGCGTGCAAACTGCATCATATTCACCGGGGGCACCGGGCTCACACCTGATGACTGCACCATCGAGGCGGTCGCACCGCTGCTCGAGAAGGAGATCGCGGGTTTCGGTGAACTCTTCCGGCTGAAGAGTTACGAAGAGATCGGGACTGCTGCCATACTCTCACGGGCGATCGCCGGCGTCATAGGCGGCCGGGCGGTCTTCTGCGTCCCCGGCTCCACGAAGGCGGCCACGCTCGCCGCCCGGGATATAATCATCCCCGAGATCAGGCATATCCTAACCCATGCATCGGCAGATCAACGGTAGACATCGAGGAGCGCCACCCGTTCAAGCACCAGTTCGCGGAACCGCTCCTCCCCTACCACCAGAACCTCTTCTGGCGTGATGCCGAAGAGTTCAGCGAGGCGCTCCCGCTTTGCGGGATCGATCTCCTCCCAGTCCTCATCGACGAACGTCACAAGCCCTGCGAGGCGCTCCCGGATGCCGGGCGCCGGCGGGCAGATGGCGACGTAAGCCCGGTTCTCCCCCGGGTGGATGCCAGAGAGCGCGCCCACCTGGCACTGCCTGCTCCCCGCGGCGTAGAGTAGCGCCTCCATCTCTATCGAGTTTGATATCGCCTCACCGCCGGCCCATGATCGCCAGGCGTGCCGGAGCGCCGCCGCCACGTGGTCGCGCCCTGCCAGGCGGTCAGCGTTGAAGAGTATGATGTGGGTCCGGTAACTGTCAGCGATCTCCCGGATCTTGTTTAAAAAACTGATGTTTCTATCGACAACAAAGACCGCCTGGTGGATATCGCATTCCGGTTCTCTCATCTCATCGCTCACCCGAACCAGGAGAGGGTCGACTGGTCTTCAGTGACCTCCTCGATCTCCCCCTGCCCCTCCTCGAGCTGCTCAAAGACCCGGGCGGCGATCTTCTGCCCGATTACCTTTCCGACCTTCTCCGGCCCTGCCGCGCGCAGCGCATCGAGCGACCCGAGACCGTTGTTGAAGAGCCGGCGGGCCCTGACCCGCCCGATACCTCGGAGCCTGATGAGCGGCAGGAGTTCCTTCCTGATGCCGTGTTTGGTCCGGAGTTCCATCTCCTCGATCGGACCTGTGAGGTGTGGCGCAAAGAGGCGGGCGAGGTGCCGGCTCGCGTGGATCAGCCAGGAGACACCCTCCACCATCCCGTATATGTCGCCGGGCCCGACGTTGTAGCGCTCGCATATGGTCTCCTCGCCCACCTCATTCGCCCAGTCGGAGAGGAGGAGCGCGGTCTTGAGGCTCCGGTCAAACCTCTCGTCTGAATCCCAGGGGATCTCCATCCAGAGTTCGTCCAGGTGTTCTGTGAGGAACCGGTCCAGGAGGTAGATATCGCTACGCCGGACATAGAGCGTCAGCATATCGGGCGTGAAGCAGAGGAGCTGCAGGAGGCCGGTATCGGTATACTCCTTCTGGCCGATCATGGCGGTCACGATCACCTCCGCGCTCCGGGGGTCGATGTATAGCCGGGAGACGAGCGACCCGTACTCGGTGGGTTCAAGCCACTCCCCAACCTCCGTGATCATCTCGGCCTCCACCAGGAACTCAAGCGCCCGGTCGACCGCGCGCGAGAGCGCACGTGGGCTCTCGCCCATGTAGGCGTAGAGTGTCCCGTCCATGAACCCGAGCAACTCGCCGCGCTCGCGGACGAACCCGGTCGAGATGAGCGAGAGGATGTGAGAACAGAGGATCGCCTCATTCGCGCACTGACTCCTGACATCCTCGGCCGGCGCATCTATGTAGTGATCGAAGAGCCCCTCGACCATCTCCTCTGACTTCGCTATGAGGATCGCCTCACCATAGGGGTCAAGGTGTGGCCGGCCGGCCCGCCCGGCCATCTGCCGGTACTCCCGCACCGGGATCGGCACCATCCCCTCACCGGCGTTGAACCTGAGGTAGTCGCGGACGATCACCCGCCGGGCGGGGAGGTTTAAGCCCGCAGCGAGCGTCGGGGTGGAGGCGATCACCCTGATCTCTCCCTCCCGGAACCCCGCCTCAACGATCCGCCGCTCCTCCCGTGCGAGCCCCGCGTGGTGGAACGCCGCTCCCTGTGCCACGCAGGCGGCGAGGGTCTTTCCCATATCGGTTCCGGCGTTCGAACGTATCCTATCTGCGTAGCCGGCGAGGGCCGGGTTTGCGAGTTTCAGACCCGACGCGGCGCGTTTCGCAAACGCCTCGGCGTTTCTGCGGGAACTGACGAAGACCAGGCACTGACCCCCCTCCCCCACCGTATCGAGGACGAGATCCAGATCCTCGTACTTGCTCCGGCGCCCGACATCGCGGCTGCTCCCGGCAAACTGGATGCTGTCATGGTAAAAGACCCCTTCCCTGAGGTCCACCGGCCGCCATTCGCTCGTTACGAGCTCAGCATCGAGCCATCCGGCCAGAACCCCTGGATTGCCGATGGTAGCCGAGAGGGCGATGATCTGCATGGTGGGATTTTTGTGCCGGAGCTTTGCTATCACCATCTCGATGGTCGCCCCCCGGGAGGGGTCGTCTATCAGGTGAACCTCGTCGAGAACCAGCAGGGTGATCTCTGAGAGCCATGGCGTCCTGTTACGCATGAGCGAGTCCACCTTCTCGCTTGTCGCCACGATGATGTCGTTTCGCCCCAGGTAGTCGTCCCTTCGATCGAAGTCGCCGGTGGCGATCCCGATCCTGAGCCCCTTCCCTGAGAACTCCTCAAGTTTCTCGCTCGCAAGCGCCCGTAGAGGAACGATATAAAGACACTTGCCACCCCGCCGGATCTGGTTATGCATCGCCATCTCGGCGACCAGGGTCTTGCCGCTCGCCGTCGGGATGGCGATGAGGAGGTTCTTCCCCGAGAGAAGCCCTGCTTTAATGCAGTCGGCCTGCGGCGGGTAGAGTTCCGTGATCCCGCGCTCTGCGTAGATAGCCGCCAGATCCGGCGGGATCGGCAGGTCGGCTATCTCCATGCAGACCCCTTCATTTCCACTGCAAACTCCCGACGGATCATGAACATCATCCCAGCATATCCTGCCTGGCTTCCTTCTTCTTCCGGTCGAGGAATGAGTAGACATTCTCGTGAGGTACGCCCTGGATCAGCATCTCCACCGCTTTCCTCGCGGTCTCGTTCTGGCCTGGAAGACCGATGAACGCTACGGTCTTCCCGTGAACCGAGATCTCGGTGCTGGTCATATCCTCGATCTGGGCGCGGGAGGTTCCGGCCTTGCCTATGATCCTGCCCCGGAGCCGCTCAAGGTGCCGGGTCGTGCCTGAGAGATCGGTCAGGTCGATCACATCGAGCACCAGATCCTCGTCATCGAGCAGCCGGAACGCCCGTTCCGGTGAGAATCCCCGGTTGATCGCCTGGACGACGTTAGTTGTTGTCATGACGCCGATAGGGTCTTCTCCTTCTATTATCACCGTCCCCTCCTCGCTGTCGATCCGGAGGGTTGCCCCGGTCTTCTCTTCGATCTCGCGTTTCGTGGATCCACTCTTGCCGATGAGTACGCCGACTCTGGCTGCTGAAACCTTCATCTCCTGTCTGGTCATCATGGTTGCATCCTTCTCCCGGTCTTTCAGGGTTCCCGGCGGCCGCTGCCGGTGATCGCTTTGATGATCTCCTGTTCGTCTAAAACATCACAGTAACGGGAGAAATATCTGTTGAGGTTCTTTATATCCCGGATCAGGAACGTGAGCGCTCTCGGGTGATCCGGTGTGACCGCCTGTCCCATATCGATCAGGTATGGTTTCTCGTGGTAAAGGATATTGTATTCGGAGAGATCGGCATGGACCAGGCGCGCGTCCCGGTAGAGCCGTCTTATGTAACCGAGAACCTCCCGGTATACCGCCCCGTAGTCCTCCACACCAGCGAGGCGGAGCTGGGGATATGGGATCTCCTCCTCGCCGAGGAACTCCATAAGGAGGATGTTTCGATCAAATGCCAGGGGCTCGGGGACAGGGATACCTGTATCGTGCGCCCGGGCGAGGTTGCTGTACTCCTTCTTCGTCCAGGCAAATATGATGCCCTTGCGCGACCCCCGGATGCTCGAAAACCGCCGATCTCCAGTCAGGTAATCGGTCATCGCCTTGAAGTTCGCGGTCTGGATACGGTAGATCTTGATCGCGATCCCCCGCCCGTCGTGCTCGCCGTAGTAGATGTTCGCCTCTTTCCCGGTGCTGATCGGGCCGCCTATGACTGATATCAGTTTTTTGTGGACGAGCCTGTAGAGTGCGACGAGGGTAACCTCATCGAAGACATCGTCTCGCACCTTCACCTGGTCAGCGTCTTTCACCCGGACGCCCATCGCCTCGATCTCGCGGTCGAACCGCTCATACTCATCCCTGCGGCCCACTGCCTGATCACCTGCTACAGACGTATTCGTGTACCGGGGCGAGTATATCGACGAGGTTATCGGTTGCTGCCGATTTCAGATCCTGCGGATGGATCTCGCCGCCGGCGTAGGCCCGCTCGAGATCCTCGAAGGTCGCAAACTCCCTGTCCCCGCCGAACTTCGCGGGCCGGCGGATGATGACCGCCCCTGTCCGGGGGAAGATGTGGTGCTGCAGGATCTGGAGCACCGGGTTGTTCTCGATATCCGGCGGGCAGAATGCCTTCTTCATCTTCCGTCTGATATCCTCTTCAGGGTCGGCGACCGATATGACGTTCCCTGCCGATGACGACATCTTCTTCCCGTCGAGGCCGCTTATGATCGGCGTGTGGATGCAGACCGGCGCCTGATACCCGATCGAGGGGAGGTGTTCCCGTGCGAGCATGTGGATCTTCCGCTGGTCGATCCCGCCCAGGGCGGCGTTTACCTCAAGGGCTGCCATATCCACCATCTGCATGATGGGATATATCATCTGGGAGACTGAGGGATTCTCCATCTGCCGTCCGACCTCGTCCATGCTCCTTCTTGCCCGGTTGAGGGTGATCGTCTGGGAGAGTTTCAGGACGGAGAGCTCATACTCAGGCGTGAGCTGCACATCCGATCCGAGGACATATTTCGCGCCGAGAAGCCCGAGTCCCTCAAAACAGCGCCGATTATACCCAGCGACCTCCCGGATCTCCTCCATGGTTCCCTTGCGGTTCAGGAATGCGTGGAGGTCGGCGATGAGCACGATCACTTCGAACCCTGCTTCCTGCAGGTCCATCAGTTTGTTCACCGTCACCATATGCCCGAGATGGATCTCCCCGCTCGGTTCGTAGCCGGTGTAGACCCGCCTGTCCGGTTGGTTGAGGAGCGCACGCAATTCCTGGTCAGTGACGACCTCTACGGTATTTCGCGTCGCCAGTTCGTAAGGATCCATTAAAAATAATGGGTTTTTTTGAGAGTTAATCCTTCTTCTCCCCTGGCCCGGCTCTTCACCCGATGGCGACGAGACCGAGCGCCCTGTCGGTCATCCGGATGGATTCTTCCGGATCCTTCACAGTCCCCATCAGCGCCCTGATACAGTCGATGTTCTCAGGGATAACATCGGCCTCCTGGTGGATGGCCTGGAAACAGTAGAACTCCTTCCCGTCGAGAACCGAGACCGACTCCTCAAAGACGCCGTTCTCCCAGAGGTCGGTCCTGGGCCGGCCGAGATCCTGGGTGTACTCCCGGAGCTGGGCGTTGCTCTTGATCCCGGTGGCCTTGCGGACGATCCCGATGCGGCTGTGTTTCTCAAAGACTGCCATAACTTCGTCACGGGTAGTCTCGCGCTTTAGATCCATCTGTATGGTATGCATATGCATGAATGTCGTCGGGACGATCATAGCGAGGGTGACGATGTTGATATGAGGTAGGACGGTCTGGAGATCGGGGCCGTGGTGGCTCGGGATGGTGGCAGGGTTCAGGACGATGGCGTCGACCGGCCCCCGCTTGACGTCGCCCGGATCAGCTCCGCGCCTGACCATCACCGCCCTGACCCGATCGACGCCGAAGGCCTGGTCCAGGGCATGGATGAGCCGGACGAGCCCGGTGGTGTTGCACGAGACGACCCGGGCGAACTGCTTCCCGAGAGCCTCCCTGTAGTTTGCGTGAGCGTTGAAGGAGAACCCGGCGACCTCATGCCCCTCGCCGCCCTGGAAGATCGCCTTCTTCCCGAGCTTTTCGTAGAGTGTTCTGTTCTTCGCCCCGACGCCGCCGGGGGTAGCATCCACGACGATATCGGCAGCTTTTAGCATAGCCTCCACGTCACCTGCGACCTTGATTCCGGCCTTATCAAACTCCGGCTTCTTTGAGAGGTCAGCTATGTACAGGGGATATCCGCGCTTTCCTGCGACATACGCCTCAGCAGAGACGCTCGTCTTTGAGACCCCTATAACTTCCATATCAGGCTGGGCGGCGACCGCATCGGCGACTCGTTTGCCGATGGTGCCGTAGCCGTTGACTGCGACTTTGATCATACATGTTGGAGTACAGAACAAAAATTAATAAAGGTTGCTGATTTGCAGATAGGATGGATGCTGCGTAGTCACGAGGTAAACGGGGGGTCTGAATGGCTCACAATCGCCTATGCATCGCGCAACCCCGGATGCCGGGGTCTCATGGGTATAACCGGGGGTTGGCTTTGCGGCAGAGATGGCCGGGGTCGCCTGACCCGGGCGGGTGCCCCCTGAAGTGCAGGGGCTCGCCGGCGACTATGCAGTTGCCGCAACGATCTTTCTCTGCCCCTACCCGGACGGCCCTGGCGGGATCCGGGTTCCCTCATTCCGTAAGGGCATCGGGCGCGGTCTTTGTCGTCATGATCGTCCGGGGCCGGTCGACTGTGACGGGGACATGCTCCTATCTCCTGACGAACGCGGCGTAACCCCGGTGCCCGCCCTCGGTGGCGGTCCTGAAGACGAGGACTTCCTTTCCCTGGTACTGCAGCTGACGGGCGTAGGTCTTCGCAGCCTGCTGTGTCTCGTAGAGCCGGTCGGCGTAATACTCGATATCGTCGACGACCCGCCGTTGCCGTATACTGATCCACCCCGCTCTCGGGTGCCGTCTCATACTCAGTGGTTGCGGCAACCGCACTAAAAAGTATTACCGTCCCCCGGCACCACCGCCGCCAAAACCGCCACCGCCGCCGAAGGATCCTCCGCCGCCCCCGAACCCTCCGGTCCTGCCCGAGGATGGCGGGGAGTAGAGGATGATTGGAGCAAATATCACGGGCATATTTGAATAAAGCGGCATCCCGACGTCAGGGAGGCTGATATTAAGGTTCTTCATCGCCTGCTCAACCGACTTGCCGAGGCCGAGCGCGGTTCCGTAGACCAGCCACTCCCCCCACATCGAGAGGTCGGCGGGTGAGTACTTCTGGATCAGGGCGAGATCAGAGAGGAATCGAGCAAACGCATCCCACTCAAGTTTCTCTTTGTAGTGGTCATCCTTCCAGAAACCAAAGAGCGTCGAGGGGAAGAGGGCCGCGATCGCGACCTGGACAGCGACGATGAAGGAGAGGATGCCGGCCGGAACCAGTAGGTAGGCCGCGCCCGGCGCGAATATGAACGTCAGTATGGAGAGCCCGCAGGGGATGGCGCCGAGGAAGATGAGCGGGAGGATGATCTCCCGGCCGTCCCTGACGTACTGCCGGGAGAGTGTGGTGTCCACACTCCTGGTCAGGGCGGAGAGCGACTGCTGGTACTGAAGGATCCGGTGCTGGTAGCCGGGACTCCGCCGGGCGGTCTCGGCAAACGTCGCAAGTTCGGCCGTATCCACGAGGTGATCGTCGGCGATATTCGAGAGGAAGTTTAATACCCTCTGTTCATAGGGATCGGGGGATTCTCCTGAGACGATCCTGACGGTGACCCCGCCGTCCGGCTTCTCGGTCACCACGATCTTCCCCTGGCGGTGGAGGTCAAGCACCGTAGCATAGAATCCGTCGTTATCGAACTCAAACGCATCGCCCTTGAAGAGGAGGTTCACCTGCCAGGGCTTGAGCGCGGTATTCGGCGTGAAACTCAGGTATTCCGGCACCGTAAACTGCTTCTCTCTGCCGTAGCGGATGTAGATCCCGAGGAGGATGAACGGCATGGCGAGAACGAGGAGGATCGAAAGACCGTAAAGAACCCCCGCCGCACCGTAGAGGATGTGCGGCCAGCGGTTTGCGTCGGCCGCCTTCTGCCGCACGTCAGGGACGTGCTCAGGGAACCCGTCGATCTCTTTCATGAACGCCGGGTCGAGGATCAGCTCAACGTTCAGCGCATCGTCCTGGGAAGCGCTACCGGTTATGACGACATCCTCTGCCGTCCGCTCGATCTCAAGGGTCGGAGGGTGGGTGTAGATATCCTCGATAACGCCTGCGAAGGGGAGGGTGATACGGAGATCCCGGTAAGGGACGTGCTCACTGGCAAGTTTCAGGTTCAGGTGCGCCCACTCTTCGTCATACTCGACCGGCGGCCTGACCTGGTAGCGGTACTCCACCGTGTAGGTGCCCCGGGTGAAGTAATCGGGGTTGAAGATGCCCACCTCGTTTGTGAGCGCAAGACCCTTGATAACCGTAAGGTCTGAAGGGGTTGCGCTCCCGGCGCCTGTCCTGACCTCGTCCTCCGAGTCCTTAGCGTAGCCGACGATCCCGGGGGGTGCGGTCATGCTCAGGAACTCGATGTGCGGCCGGTCGATGGTCTCGAAGGTGAGCGGTGCGTCCCAGTAGCGAAAGAGCATCCGGTACTCCCCGGATACGCGGACGTCGTAGGTATACCGCTCGATGAGGGTTCCGTTCTCGAAGAAGACCGCATCGTAGTGCTGGATCTCCAGGTCTTTATGGAAGAGCCCGGGGAGTGCAGTCGCTCCGGAGACCGCCAGAAACGCTATGGTGGCTGCCAGCATCCCGATGATCAGGGTGATGACAACCACGCCGGTGATCTGCTGCCGCTCAGTCACGCGCATGGTCTATCAGAACGATATCGTCGGAACCCGCTCGATCTCCTCACCGAACTCCAGGTACTGGATCTTCGTAAACCCCATGACGCCGGCGATAAGGTTCGAGGGGATTGTGTCGGTCATGGTGTTGTACTGCTGGGCGATGTTGTTGTAGGTGTAGCGCTGCCTTGCGATCTCATCCTCTACCCCCTTGACCGCGCCCATCAGATCCTGCACCGTCCGGGAGGTCTTGAGGTCGGGGTAGTTCTCGGCGACCGCGAGGAGGCGTCCGAGGACCGAGCGGGACTCGCGTTCGAGGTCATTTAAGTCGCCGGGGCCGGCGCTGCCGATGCGAGCCCGCATCGCTGTCACCCCGGTCAGGGTCTCCTTCTCAAAGGCTGCGTAGCTCTTCACCGCGCCGAGGAGCTGCTCGATCATATCCAGCCGTTTCTTCATGGCGACCTTCACCTGGCCGAGCGTCGCTTCGGATGAGTTTTTGAGCGAGAAAAACCGGTTATAGATGCCGACGAACGCCGCCACGATGCCTGCTACGATCAGCACCACGACGATGACGATGGCAATGGAGAGGAAGTCCACCACAGGTTATCACCATATAATGTATGTGCCGCAGGGCATATTTAAGGAGTGACCTCAAAGTCGCACATTACAGCAGGAAACACCGGTTATCAGCACGTTTCGTGCTTATCCCATTGCCATCATGGATACCGCGGATCCCCGTCAGGCGGCCGGGATCCCGGCGACGCGCGCACACACCCTGCCTCTCTCCCCGTGCAGGCGCCGCATCCACTGTAACCGGCCTTTCGCCCGGGAAGGAGATCTGCGGGCCTGGAGCCCTGTTTTGGAGCCGGATGGCCCGAAACCCATTCTATGCAGGAACCCGGCGGCAAGGCGGACGCGCTCCGCCGGGAACCAGTTCTTCCCCGGGTTCTCATATTTCCTCCGGTTCACCCGGCTGGTGTTGATATCCGCCTCGATCCCCTGCCGGCAGCGCCCGGGCAGCCCTGTACGGGATCCCGTTCAGCGACCGGTGGTGACGTCTTCAGCGATGCCGAGCATATACCGGAGCATGCCGCGGGAGTCGAAGATCGGGATCTTCTTCAAGAAGAGGATACGTCCGTCCGGGAGATGGATCTGCTCTTCCCGGACGGTCAGCTGATCCTGCACCTCCCGGTATCCATCACCGAATAGCGCTGCCATCTCAGGCGAGAAGAGGTCGCCGGCCTGCTTCCCGGTCATCTCCTCCCTCGTCATCCCGAGAAAGGCCCCGGCAGCCTCATTTGAGAAGACAAATGTCCCCTCCTCCACCTCCTGGACGAAGACCATGCTCGGGATGTTGTTGACCACCGAGTAGAGGAACGATTTCCACTGGGCCACCCGCTTTGTTGCGCGCACCCGTTCGGTGATGTCCCGGCAGACCACCCGGTAGCCGGTGAAGTCACCCATCGGATCGTAGACCGGTGTCCCGCTCACATCGAGGGTGACCGTAGCCCCGTTCCGGTGGAGCATCGTCCACTCAAATAGGATCCCGGGCCCTGGGTCAGCAAGTAGTGCGGCCAGGCGGAGGCCGACGCGCTCTGCCTTTCCCGGGGGCATGAAGTCACAGGGTGTCTTCCCGAGCAGCTCCTCGGGTGCGTAGCCGAGGATATCCTGGCTCTTCGGGCTGACGTAGGTGAAAGTGCTGGTCTCGTCCATATTCAGTATGAGGTCGTTGATATTCTCGACGAGGCTCCGGAAGAGCATCTCGCTCTCGCGCAGGGCCTCCTCGGCCCGTCGCCCCTCGGTGATGTCGTCGAGTATGATGGTGACCCCCGGCGCCCCGTCGTTGAAGACGGTGGGGAGGAACTTGATCCGGAAGAAGAGTTCTTCGGTATGCCGGAGAAACCGGAGTTCTTCTGTGACTTCACTGCCGTTGAGCGCCTCGGTGATCCGGCTGCATATCAGCGGATGGTCAAACGCGGCCAGGCGTGACTCCTCGACACACTTTCCTATGATGCTGTCCCGCTCCACCCCCATGAACACACAAACCGCGTCGTTTGCCTGGATGATCCGGCGGTCGCGGTCAAGCACCAGCACGAGATCCGATGAGAAGTTGAGCATGGCGGATATGGGAACCCTCTGCGAGAGGTAGAAGACTTTGGCCTTCCCGTAGGTCTTCATCTCTACCTGCCCTGATACGAGGAGGATGTCGAGGTACCGGGAGACGGTGTTTCGGTTCACTCCGACGGCGGCAGCGATGTCAGATACCGACATGCCCCGTGGGTGTTCTTTTAATGCTCGAAGCAGGGGAGAGAGTGCGTCGGTGTTGGGCTCCATGTGCAGATAGGGTTTGGCGGCCCGCGATATAGCATTATGCCGGGGTGCATGGCGTTGACGATGGGTACAGTGCCATACCACAATGCAAGGCAATAGAAGAAATGTATATATAATATATCGATCAACTCATGATCCCCAGGGTCAGTACGAGAGCGGGGAATCTCTACTGCTATCCGGGCCATACATGCACTATTGGTCCGGACCGGCATGAGAACGGCTGGGGTCGGTGAAACCTCGAATTACCACGCAACAATTTACACCAACGCTAGGGTTGACGTTTGCACCGGGGAGCAGGTCCGGTGTGAACAGATCCAGGTAAAATGCCTCTCTGAAATCCTCCACCGGCATGATGGAAAGGAAAGGTCGGGGGTGGAATGCACAACCACCCCCGATGCCTCAAACCACCATGTGGTTACCACACACCAGACAATGCCTCATCACCTCATTTTTTTGTGACCTCGCAAGGGATAGCCGGCGCTCCCTCGTCTTGCGGATACCAGGTAATTATCCGCCCGGCAGGGGATCGCCACAGATGTCTTCCGGGGTCGGGATGAATGACATCGCCACCAGGGGCACGGTCATCGCAGCCCCCTGGCCCGCAGGATGATGGGGCTCTCCTACTCTCAGACCCGGCGGATCCTTCAGGGTTACCCGGCAAAGGGAGCGGTCTCACGCGGGGTTGCTTGAAACAGTGGCCGGCGACACCACGGAGGTGGTCATCCGCCGGCACGAGCACCTCTTCCAGTTCGACGCCCGGGTGTACCGGGAGTGGGTGGGGGGCCTCGCGGTCCGGTTGTATGATGACTCGCCGCCGCCGTCGGATGGGGGCCCTGACAGTGGTT
>MTBK01083993.1_pt1 | contig 12300 bp, 11 predicted proteins | sample 1535981 | NCBI WGS metagenome assembly MTBK01 (sample SAMN06109225, study PRJNA356200) | anaerobic digester metagenome | isolation source: biogas reactors fed with pig manure or primary and secondary sludge | place: Spain | collected 2016-06-30 | reverse complement strand
GTAATGGGGCCCAGTTTATCGCTCATCCCGTATTCCATGATCATCTGACGTACGATAGCCGTAGCCCGTTCCAGGTCATTCTGCGCTCCGGTACTGATCTCATTCAGCACCACCTCCTCGGCCACTCTCCCTGCCAGGAGGGTACTGACGCGATCCAGAAGTTCCGAACGGGTCATGTAATATCTATCTTCTTCCGGAAGCATCAGCGTGAACCCACCGGCACGACCGCGGGGTATGATGGAAACTTTGTGTACCGGATCCGTATTGGGAAGGAGATAACCAACCAGTGCATGTCCGCTTTCATGAAAAGCAACCAGTTTCTTTTCAAAATCACTGATAACCCGGCTTTTTTTCTCTGCTCCCGCTATCACCCGATCAATCGCCGCTTCGATCTCATCCATGCCGATATGTTGCTTGTTATTTCGTGCCGTAAGCAGCGCCGCCTCATTCATAACATTTTCCAGATCGGCTCCGGTAAAACCGGGAGTACGGCGGGCGATAACTTTCAAGTCCACCTTCTCATCCAGAGGCTTTTTCCGGCTGTGAACCTTCAATATCCCTTCACGCCCCCTGACGTCAGGATAATTGACAGTGATCTGCCGGTCGAAACGGCCGGGGCGCAACAGAGCCGGGTCCAGGATATCGGGGCGGTTGGTAGCGGCAAGAATGATGATACCCTCATTGACATCGAAACCATCCATCTCCACGAGGAGCTGGTTGAGGGTCTGTTCCCTTTCATCATGCCCACCTCCCAGGCCCGCACCCCTCTGCCTGCCGACGGCATCGATCTCATCAATGAAGACAATGCACGGGAAATTCTTCCGGGCATTTTCGAACAGATCTCGAACCCTTGATGCCCCCACACCAACGAACATCTCCACGAAATCAGAACCGCTGATGCTGAAAAAAGGAACATCGGCTTCGCCGGCAACAGCACGCGCCAGAAGCGTCTTCCCCGTTCCAGGCGGACCGACCAACAAAACCCCTTTGGGTATCCTTGCCCCGATGGAGATGTATTTCTTTGGATCCTTCAGGAATCCCACGATCTCCTCAAGCTCTGCTTTTTCCTCGTCAGCTCCGGCAACATCACTGAAAGTAACCTTGCTGCGGTCGGGATCATGCAACCTGGCCTTGCTCTTGCCAAAATTCATAACCCGGCTGCCGCCACCCTGGGTCTGTTGCATGAAGAAAAAGAAAAGTCCGATCAGAAGTACGAAGGGAATCATATAGGTCAAGGCACTCCACCAGGGGGTGCTAACTTCACGAGCTTCGAACTGGATGTTTTTGGACTCGAGCCGCTCGGTCAGATTATCATCGTCAGGTTTGGTGGTCTTTATTTTTTTTACCACCTTGCCATCAACCTCGGTTTCTTTTTTGAGCTCTGCCTTGATATCCATCCCCTCGAGGACAACTTTCCTGATCTCCTGTTTTTCAACCATATCGATGAAATTGGGGATATAATCTACACGCGGTATTTCTTCACGGCCCTGGAAATAGCTTATCAAAGCAATGACCATAATGGCGATAAGAAGATAAAATGTAGCGTGGCGCATGAATGGATTCAAATAATGCCCTCCTCAATGTTGTGCATCCTGGATATTTAAAATCTGTTTTATTCTAACATATAAACACCGCCATGCAAACTTTCAATACCCTTTTCCATCATGTTGGACCATGGTCTTTAAAAACCCGCAGCTCCCGTCAACAAATTTTCTTTCGGGTCGGGTGCACTCGAGCACCACGCGGGGCGCAAGTTGATTGCAGCACGAAGGTGTTATTCACCATCAAGCCCCCCGGTAAACGGTTCCGCGCTAGATCAAATAGATATCGGGCATATGACGATATTTTTCGTTGTAGTCGAGGCCATAACCAACCACGAAATGATCCGGAATGACAAAACCCCGGTAATCCGCCTCGATGTCGATACGGCGCCTTGCAGGCTTGTCCAGAAACGCCACGATTCTGATCGAAAGAGGTTTGCGCTGCTTGAAATTTTCAGCGATGAACTTAAGCGTCAGACCGGTATCAATGATATCTTCCACAATTATGATCTCCCTGCCTTCGATGCTCCTGTCCAGATCCTTGACAATCCGTACCACCCCCGAAGATTTTGTCGAAGCCCCATAGCTGGACACGGCTATAAAATCTATCTCCGAGGGGGTTTCAATGAACCTGATCAGATCGGCCAGAAAAACCACCGCGCCTTTCAGCACCCCCACAAACAATATTTCTTTTCCCCGGTAATCTTTATCTATAGCCCGGGCTATCTCTCGAACTTTGGCATTGATTTCTGTCTGTCCGATGAGTATGTTTTCTTTTTTTAGCAATTTACATCCTTCCAATCCCCTGGTCAGATTTGAATTTTATCACCAGCGCCCGCCGGGTTTTTCCTGTAACCCGGAAAGGGTGAGCGATGTCCAACCCTGTTACCCAAACGATGTCATTTCCGCAAATCACCAGGGGCAGGTGGTCCCTTTCCTGCCTGGGCACCTTGCGATCGATAAGATGATCTTTCAGCTTTTTTTGCTTGCCATCCATCCCCAGGGGCCGGAAACGTGCCCCGGCCCAACGAAAAGTAACTGCAAGAGGCAACCTGAGCTTATCATAATCCAGATAAGCTTCTTTGCTGTTGTCGGGAGGCCATCGCAATTTCCGGGGATCTTCAACCGTTGTCATGAAAACCCCCCCGCCACCGGGAATGGATGTATCACCCGGCACGTTCAAATCAACTGCCTCCGCGGCATTTTTTTTCTTCCGGGGCCTTCCGGTTATCACCAATCCCGGCGCAGAAATGTAAGCCCTTCCGTGTCCAGGAAGTTGAGTTTCCTTCCCCGTCCGAAAATCACGCAGCAGTTGCTCGAGAGCTTCGATATGTTTGCTTTCCAGGAAAGAGCCAGCACCACGGCTGATTCCCGCCCAGGCTACTCTCAAAACCCGTCGTCTGAGTGCAGGATGCAACTTGCGAACCTCCAGTGCATCGATTATAACCGTGTCCCGATCCCGTGCCCGTGTATATTTTCCGAATAAATAAATGGCCCTTCGTTGCAGATACGCCCCCTCTTCCCCGGCAAGGGCAGAAAGGCGGAAAATGGCCTCACTCACCCTGGGATTGTACTCTCGAGCCAGAAAGGGAACAAGTTCAAGCCGGATCTTGTTTCGCAAGTAGAAAGAATCCAGGTTGCTGGGATCACTGACATAATCTATTTCATTTTCGGAACAGTAATCCAGAATCTCATCCTTGCCGATTTCCAGCAAGGGGCGTACCAGAACAAAACCCTTCCAGCAGCGGGTAACCTTGATACCGGCCAGACCGTCCAACCCGGTTCCCTTGATGATATTCATCAGAACCGTCTCCACCTGGTCATCATGATGATGGGCGGTGGCCACCTTGTTGACCCCAAAATATGAGGCCGCCTTTTCAAAGAATGCATAGCGGCAGAGCCTTGCCGCCGCCTGTACGGATAAACCTTTCTTCTGCCGGTAAAATGCAGTATCGACCCGGGAACCATAGAAGGGAAGACCCCATTTGCGGGAAATTGAACGAACATGCATAAATTCCCGGGAGGCCTCCGGACGAAGTCCATGATCCAGGTGGGCAACAAATAAGCTGACACCCAATTCCGAACAGAGACGAAGCAGAACATGAAGCAGGCACATGGAATCGGGGCCACCGGAAACACCGACCAGAACCCTGTCCCCTGTTTGAAAAAGGTTAACATGCTCAATTAATTCACGCACTTTGTCTTTGACCATCAAACTCTATATTCCCCTTGCAAGAAAAAAATAAGCAATCTTTGGCAGAGATTGCTTATTAATTTAATTAGAGATGAGCGAAATTCCTGCTTTTTATTTTTGTATGCTTATATAATCCCCACTTTTTCCTTTTTGAAGCCGCTTCTTTTTCCGATCACCCGCCGATTCAGGGGGATTATACGGCAGGCTATCACCGTCATATCGTCATGTTTGTCTTCAATCTCGCAGCGGAGCATGGCTTCTTCCAGAATCCTTTCAGCCACGATCTCGGGATGATTGTATTCACAATGATTGAGGAAGTTAGACAACCAGGCGTCCGAATTTCCATATACACCATCCGAGACCATGACATAAAGATCTCCGCTCTGGATCCCGATCCTCTTCTCTTCGATTTCCAGATTTGAAAGAATGCCCAGAGGCAAGGAAGCCGCGCCTATTTTACTCACATCTTTCCCCCTTTTCTGGAAACTTGGAGCGGCACCTATTTTGATTGATTCGATCTCACCTGTGCCCAGATTGATGAGCGCAAGATCCACGGTGGCGAAGAACTCTTCCAGTGTACGGAGCTGGAGAAGAGAGTTTACCACCCGGATGACCATTTCTTTACCAAAACCGGCCTCCAGCATCTTCTCGATCAGCTTGACCGCTGCTTTGCTTTCGGCCTGGGCTCGCGGCCCCTGTCCCATGCCATCACTCAAGGCCAGAACCTGCAAGTTTTCTCCGAACTCGAAAACGCTGTAATAATCTCCACAGACTTTCTGACCTTTTCCCGGTTTCTGTGCTACTCCGACCTCCACAGTAAAGAGTGGGGAAACCCTTTCATTTGCGGATCGCAAGGGATCGGTCTTGACCTCTTCAGCCATCTCATCCATGATGAGGGACACTCCCTCCAGTTGACTGGAGACCAGATTCCTCTCCTCCGTCAATTTGTTTACCCAGTAACGGTTAGCCTTCCACACTTCCCTACTGCAGTTTATGGCCGTCAGCAATGATGCCGGGCTGCGGCACTTCACCCTGAAGTCGGGGGAAAGATGGTATTCCTTGATCTCCCCTTCCGTCCGAGCCAACAGATTGATGATCCAGCGAAAATTCCGGTAAAAGTCTTTTCCCCAGCAGCGATCCTTCAACAAGCATGTTTTGCAGGCACGATTCACAATATCATTGATGAACGGCGCCATTTCAGCTTCGATGGGACGCTGCCCATTACCGGTGATCTGGCCGAAACTCTCTGAAAGCTCGGAAAACAGGTTGGATAGGCGTTGGATTTTTGTGGCAACTTTGCCGAGGTATTCTTTCCCCACTTCACCTGCATCGGCCGTCCCCCGCGGTAATTTCTCGGAAGCCCACTGATAGAATAGCGGGGGGATCAGAAGAAATATCCCCAATGCCAACAGATTGTCCAGCTGGTAAACCTCCGAAAATGCAGACGGCTCCAGCAGAGCGAAAAAGGGAAACGAAAGAATGTACCCCGATGCCGAACCCAGACGCCCGAATTGCCGCATGAAGCCGGCCCAGAATCCGCTAAAAGCCAGGGATCCGATTACCAGGTATAGGTAGGGGTTCCCCAACCCCAAGATTATCCCCACGATTACGCCCATAGCGGCTCCTCCACCGGCACCGATAAGATAAGCGGACACCAGCAACAACAATTTGCTAAACAGACTGACTACGGAAATCCCGGCAACCTCCACCGTCCCGATTCCTATCAACGCGAGGGAGAATAACAGGAACATGGCCAGGATCTCTTCCGCGGTAAAATCAGGACGATCCCTGATTCTGGGCAATTGCCCGACTACATGCACGGCCGGCACCAAAGTTATGGACACCAGTAATCCGATTAGCACTTCCAACCCCAGGAATGCACCATCGATAGTTCCGGTAATGCCGGAAACCAGTATGGGTGAAGAAATTACAGTCAACAACACCACCGAAACAACCAGGGGGCTTTTTTTCTTCCACAAGCGCAGGCAGAGAGCTTCCCAGACCCAGATCAGGAAGATGGCTACAAGAAGATGCCCCGCTGACAACCACCCCAGTACAGTTGCCCTACCGAGCAAAACCGTTGCCGCCACCAGATAGCTTTGTAACGGTTTTTCTCGCAATAGGACCAGCCAGAATATGGCCCCGAAGGTGGCTACCTCACCCATGAGGGTCGCCCTGCCGAGCAGGAAACCGAGCATGCCCAGGAGGAGCAACTCTCCCTTGGGCAGAGCTGTTTCCTTTAAAGCGGCAAGGCGGTCGGACAAACGCCACCGGATATTTTTTAAACTCAATCGGTCATCTACCGTTATTGAAGATCCTGTATACAGGGACTCCTCCTTCAAACGAACAACCTCCTTTCCCTGAACGCCTGGAACCCCATTATAAATGTCCGTCGTCTATTTTAATGTCACAATAAGGCGGGCCGGAAATAATTTTTTCCGACAATAATTCCCTGCTTTTTTCGTAATGGTGATGATAGCGCTATTTTTCATGGAAGCCAATTCAACAATGGTCATTTTTTTTGGCAGTATCGGTTAATACTTTACGAAAATAGGGGATGGAATCTTTGAAAAACATATCTTCCGTAGTTGATAACGCGCGGTGATACCATTTTTTCTTGACTCGAAAAAAAGAAATATTAAAAAAAGCCCCCCTGGGGGGCCGATGATGTTGACTCCAATAATTGTGCTGGAGATTGTAGATTGTCAGGAATGATGACGGTAAGAGCGGTGCCCACGCCTTGGGTCATTGCTCCTTTTGATATCCTGCTGGTGTTCATCGCTCTCTTTCAAAAAACGGGATAATTTATCTTCAAAGGAATGATCCGGTTTCCGGGAAGGAACCTTCTTCTCCTTTGCTTGCTTGATTGACAGAGCCACCTTGCCTCCCGCGGCGGCTGAAAGCACCTTGACCTTCACCACGTCGTCCTTCTTGAGATAATCATTGATGTCTTTTACATACGTGTGGGCAACCTCGGAAATATGCACCAGCCCGGTCACTCCGTTGGGGAGAAGGACAAACGCTCCAAAATTGGTAATACCCGTCACCACCCCCTCAACGATATGTCCAACTTTCAACGACATGCTAAGAATATTCCTCCCTGAAGTATTGATAATCCTTAAAAGCCAACCTAATCTTCACCAGGCCTGGCCAGATCCAGATAACGGCGGGCCAGAAATTCTATGTATTCCTGGTCCTGCAGACGAACGATCTCCTCTTTGAGTTCATCATTCTCATCTTCCATCTTCTGCACCTCGCCGTTATAATGATCCCGTTCCAGGGCCAAAGAATGGCAATGCCAGTAATATGCCACGGCAACAGATAAAAGAAAAAGGATGCACAACAGGGCTGCAAAAGCAAAGAAACGGCGCCTGTTCCACACCTTCTGTTTCTTCCCCGGAAAGGTAACCACGGATCTTTTTCGCCTCATCTTGCTCCCCTGGTGATAGAATTTCCTGATTCAACTACTATTTCTATCCGCTTGCCCCAAAGTCCTGCATATTTTAAATGAATTTCTTCCATTACACATTCAAACATTATTATTTCTTCGCAACATATTGAAAAGAACCTGCCCCGCTGATTTGAATGATCCGGAAAGGCGATCAAAGCCCTTCACCAAAAACCTGCTCACCTTGCCACCATGATGAAACGCCCGGCGCCAGAAAAAAAGCAGGTGGCGACTTAACAAAAAATAATAGGCCAGAAATCCACAGGTGATCCCCACATAGGCATAAAAGTGAATTTCTCCCCACAGAAAAACAAGCAGTACCGACACGCTGATTGCCGAAACTGCTATCCAGAAAAATAGATCCGCAAAAAAAGTGGCCCTGAAAGACATATTGATCAGAGCTTTCAAGGAACGATAAAAATCCAACAGAAACCCCAGGACAAACCCCAACAGCAACGCTTTGGCAAAAAGAAAAAATTGATAACCCGCCGGAGAAATGAAGTTGATGTTGTTCATGGTCACTATTTAAACAATCTTTCAAAAAATCCCTTGCCGCGGTCCCGTGCACCGGGTTTCTGGTCCGAATAAGCCAACTCCAGAATCATTCCCGCGATTCTCACCTCACCCTGGTCAAGATTGAGATGTTTGATATTTAAATTTTCACCGCGTACCGCCAACAAGCCCTGTTCGGTATCCATGACCACTTCCTCATCATCAAAACTATCGACGTTCATTACCCCGGTTATCTCCATCTCTTCCCGGTTTTCCAGGGTTAGACGATGGTCAATTACTCTCGTTCCATATTTCTCCTCCATCGTTTCCTTCCCCCTTTATCTTCTCCCATATATTATATTATGTCCGGAAAGACAGTTTATTCCATGTCAACCATAACCCTTTCAATTGGAATTACCACAGGTTGTAAAAACGAATGTCCCGGTAAAAGTAGCTGATGATGTCTTCCGCTGCCTTGCCTTTCTGGGCCATGGCTTTTGCACCCCATTGACACATCCCCACGCCGTGTCCATAGCCCGTACCTGCCATCAGCAGATCGGACCCATCAATTTCAATTCTGTCAATAAACGTTGAGCGCATCTCCGTGGAGCCCAACTTGAGCCGCAGGATCGGGGCTAGAATATCCGTTTCATTGAAACCGATCCTCAACGCCCTCCCGGAAGGGCCCTTTTCCAGAATCCCTGCCGAAGAAATTATACCCGGGTCATGGCCCGTCTCTCCGGTTACAATTGTTCTTATCTCGGTCAGCGGGAATCTGGCCTTCCAGTATCCTTCTTCAGGATCGATAATATCCTGTCCCTTACCTTCCACGATGTGAATATAGGAAGGATTCCCTTCCCTGGGGCCCAGTCCTTCATAGGCCAATGCTGTGCGGGGCCCGGCATAGGCATGGAACCAGGCTCGGATAAACTGATCATCATGAGTAACAACCTTGCCGCGTGTTTTTCGGACCGCCTTGCGTACCCTGCCATTTATTTTGTCCGCATCGTAAGCTTGAAAGCCCTCGGGATCCGTGGAGACATGAGCATCTTCCCCCTTCACCTTTTCTCCTGCGGCTATTCTGTGCAATGTATAGGTACGGGCAATGATAGCCTGGGCTGCAAGGGCTTCCAACGGCCAGAGATTGTCCATCTCCGCGGCAACCACGCCTTCAATATATTTTTCAAAATCCATCGTTTTGGTCTCGTCATCTTCATGCATGAATACCCTGACGATCGGTTCTTCCCTTGCATCCCTTCTGATCTCCGGGGGTATTTCAGGCCCCCCTTCCCTTTCGGATGCACCGCGCCCGGGAAACATTTTACAACCTCCGCAACCCAAAACAAACAGGCAACAAATCAAGCAAACTCCCCGGATAAACCTGTGTCCTTTTTTTGCATCCATATTACTGTTTCCTCTGTTAATCCTGAATTCCGGGAACTCCCACACAGCAATATTAGTTTTTATTGTTTACTGAATAATATTCAATAAAAAAGCACCGCGAACGGTGCTTTTAAACAAAATAATGAATTATATAGCGGTACCCTTACTTTTTAACTCTATCTTTTAGCCCCTTGCCGGCCTTGAAAACAGGTACCGTGGTCGCAGGTATGGTGATCTCTTCCCTGGTGGCAGGATTTCTGCCTTTACGAGCTTCACGCTTGCGGGTAGAAAAAGTTCCAAAACCGATAACCTGCACCTTGTCTCCTTCAGCTAATGCATCGGTAATATTTTTAAAAACAGCATTTACTACTTTTTCCGTATCTTTCTTCGATAACTCCACCTCTGCAGACACGGCATTTACCAGATCAGACTTGTTCACGTGTGTTTCCCTCCTCATGGTATTGTTTTGATTCAACATCTACCCTATTCGATATAACATCTATGATTCCTGCCTACCCTGGGCCTTTTTTGTTTTTTTCTTGATTTCTTTCCACCAGCAGTCAAGTTGGTTCAGATCGAAATCAGCAACACCCCCCCCTTTTTCTTTGGCTTTCTCTTCTATACCGGCAAACCTATCTGCAAATTTCTTCGTTGCCGCCATCAAGGCGAGCTCCGGATTTACCCCCATGAACCGGGACACATTGACCATGGCAAACAGGAGATCACCTAATTCTTCCTCTATTCTGTCCCTATCTCCACCGCGATATGCATGCATAAGCTCGTCTCGCTCCTCTTTGACCTTTTCCAGCGGTCCTTCGATCGATTTCCAGTCAAACCCTACATGAGAAGCATTCTCCTGTATTTTCAATGCTTGCATCAAAGCCGGCAAGGCCGGGTCAATATGCATTGTGCCGGCCACGCCCGACAATTTCTCGCCTCGTTCCTCCTTTTTAATTTGATCCCATTCTTTTTTGACTTCGCGAATTGAAAAAAATCTTTGAGACCCAAAAACATGCGGATGGCGACGTACCAGTTTGGTTATCAATGTATGGACGATATTGTAAAAAGAGAAATGCTTCTCCCCCATGGCAATCCGGGCGTGGAAGACAACTTGCAGTAGCAAATCCCCCAGTTCTTCCTGCAAGGACCCCATATCTCCCTTTTCGATGGCTCCAACAACCTCATATGCCTCCTCGACAAGGTAAGGCCGCAAAGAAAGATGTGTCTGTTCCCGGTCCCATGGGCAACCATGCTTTCCCCTCAGCCTGTCCATAACACAGATCAGTTCCGAAAGGGAGTGATCCCTTAGCGGGGGAAGGGAAAGATAACCGGGAGAAAGCAGAGAACGGCAATGATGCAAGGCATATATCGGGCACCAGCCCCCGAAAGATGATTTCCTTTGAGTCTGTACCTTGAAAATAGCAACCGGATAACGGTCGGGATAAGCTTTCAACAAACAAGATTTTATGTGTAAAAGATGACGGTACCCAACCGGGACCTTCACCACCAGATGATGAGGGACCGGTTCCCCGAGCCTGGTAACAGATTTTTCGTCCAGAAACGTGACCCCACCCGGGAACTGTCTGGCCGCTCCGTCAATGTCACTGTTCAGATTTTTTTTCAATTTATAGATTATCCTCTTTTTTCAAATTCTACCAATATATTATTTCATGTTTTTGTTATTTGATCAATCTTAATTTTCGTACCCATTGAACAATATTACCACCAATGCGGGGGATAGAATATAGATCATCCTCGGTCAACCAGCCCAGATAAAGGAGAGCGGCAAAGTAAACCGCAGCACCAACGAGAATACTGGCGCATGTGGCGATCCCGTTGGCTACCCCAAAGCCCAGCCCCGCGGATGAAACAGACAATACCAGGCGGTAAAAATAAATAACCGTTACAGACATCACCAGTACCGACACAATCGGCTTCAAGAAGAGCGCACCGATTCTGAATCGATAACCTGTTTTTCGGGCTACCTGAATAATATTCAAAACAGCCACAACAAAAAAACCAACCGTGGTTGACAGGGCTGCTCCCCCGATATGAACGGCAGGAATGGCTGTTAAAATCCATGTGAGAACCACCTTTACCACCGCACCATAAAACATATTGAGCACGGGAATGACCGTATAACCCATTCCTTGCAGGATCCCGGTCGTGGTCAAATAAAATGAAAAAAAGATTATACCCCAGGAAAGAATGGACAGGGGGTAGGCCGCCTCGGCATTGTTGTACAACAACATGGTAACCGCGTTGGACAACATGGGCAGGGAGAGCAGAAAAAGCCCCACCGCCGAAGGCAGGGCAAACAGAACTGTCAACCGATTGGATATTTCTATACGGTTATGCAAGAGGGGTCGGTTTTTTAAAGTATAAGCTTCCGATATGGCCGGCACCAGACTTATGGCCAGTGCGACCACGATTACACTGGGAAAATACATCAGTGAAAGGGCCATCCCCGTCAACTGGCCGTACAGGGCCGTGGCTCTTTCAGTGCTGAAGCCGGCTGCATGCAGCCGGGCCGGAACAATGGCCAGATCCAGCAAGTTGATCAATGGAACCATGATTGACCCCAGCGTTATCGGAATCGAAAGGCTTATGATACGCCCGATTATCTGCAAGGTGGTATCCTTTTTGCCATGATATGTTTGTCTGCGCGCACTTTCTAAAAAGTCTGACTTCTGACGATAATAAATGATAACCAGTACCAACAAACCAATCAAACCCCCGGTTACCGCTCCAAATGCTGCCCCGGCCGCCGCATGTTCAAGACTGACCGAAAGCAGACAGAGGACGAGCGCAACGGAGGTAATCACCCTTGCCAGTTGCTCCATGAATTGGGAAATGGCCGTGGGGACCATCTGCTGGTAACCCTGGAAAAATCCCCTCATCGCCGACATGATCGTTACAAAAAAGATGGCCGGGGAGATGGCCAGGATCGGCAGATAAGCACGCGGGTCCTTGGCTATATTGATCGCAAAATATCTGGCACCAACGGCTAGAACCACGGCGATGACAAATCCTGAAATGGTCAGAATGATCAGCGAAACCCTGTAAACACGATGGGCTTCACCATGATTGTTTAAAGCCAGTTTTTCGGCCACAAGTTTTGATATAGCCACCGGGATACCGGCCGTGGAAATGGTAAGCAAGGTCACATAAACAGGATAAGCCATCTGATACAGCCCTATCCCTTCATCACCCATCAAAGCGGCCAATACAATACGCATGGC
>MTBK01267865.1_pt1 | contig 12303 bp, 11 predicted proteins | sample 1535981 | NCBI WGS metagenome assembly MTBK01 (sample SAMN06109225, study PRJNA356200) | anaerobic digester metagenome | isolation source: biogas reactors fed with pig manure or primary and secondary sludge | place: Spain | collected 2016-06-30 | reverse complement strand
AAATTTATCTTATATTTGCCCCGCAAAATGCCCAGGTGGTGGAATTGGTAGACACGCCACTTTGAGGGGGTGGTGCCGGTTACGGTGTGCAAGTTCGATTCTTGTCCTGGGCACCCTAATGAAATCCAAATTATTGAATATCAGTAATTTGGATTTTTCTTTTTGGTTTTATTCCGCAAATATTCCGCTAATTTTTAATACGAATGAAAAAAAACGCTCTCATTTGAAATAAAAAAAGCGCCGAAAATAACAATCCAACGCTTTCATTACTAGGTATCTCAAAAACAATCAATCCTTGATACAGCGAACAGAATAACCGCTCTGCTTGAAATTATAGTATCTGAATACAGAGCTGCTATTGTAATGCAGGGACCGCTGCAGAGCAGCAGTCGTATCGAACTCTGTAGAGCTCCACCAGTCGCCAACGTAAAGATAGCTACCAAAAGTACCATTCTCGTAAGGATACCCACCCGGAAGCGCTGAGAAGCCACTCTCGTTAGTTGCTCCAGTATTGGGAGATTTCCAATGAGCCGTACCCGTTTCTTTCATTTTTCCTCCGGCAATTTCATTTCCGCCTAAAAAGTTTGTCAGTTGTGTCCATTCTGCATCGTTGGGAAGGTGCCAACCGGCAGGGCAAGCAGTGCGGGCAGCAGGCCAGTTATACAATACACCGTACGTATTGTAATTTTCTGTTGCTTTTGCAGCGCTTACATTAGAGCCATAGTAATCGTACACATAGTAATATGCTGTAGTATTGGATCTTACTTCTGGTCCTGTCACTCTGGGTAGATAAGCCAAGTTCTCAGCCATCCATACCTGGTTGCCAATGGTCACTGTTTTATAAACGTTACCATCCCTGCTATCAGTAAAAGTAGTACTCTGTCCTTTTGTTAAAGCTGCCCATAAGATCCCATTCCCTTCCATGAATCCAATTTTTATAAAGTTTGGAGAAAGAATCTTTAAGTAAACTTCTATTATGGAAGTATCATCAAAGTCAGAGAACATTGTTATCCCACTGCCGTCTTTCCATATATAATAATGGAGCTTAAAATAATCACTGCCACCGTCATAAACATTCAACACCTCCATTTTGCCATGAGATATTATTTTTACTTTTGTTCCCTCAGCAATATTTTCTTCCAGTATTTGGGGCGGATCATTGCGGACGAAAGTTATACTACCTTCATCTGCAAAAATACTGCCTTCATCCAGAAAAAAAGTACCTTCTAATACCTCAAGCGCCCTCACTTGGTCTTCTGTTAACCCGTGTGGATTATTTATCTTTGTAAAGGTTATCCATTTTGGATCAAAATCATCTAAAACATATATTTTAAATTCATTGGGCAGAACATCAGCAAGTAAAAAACTCATACCGACATATCCGTCTTCCTCAATATCTTTTACATAGATGGTTAGATGTTTTCCATCTTCCCGTATTTGAAAATAAAAATCTGAACAAACTAGTACATGTTTAAAAAACAAAGTGTAAGATATTTGACCTTTCCCATGAACTGTTACGGATTGCTGACTTTGTCCATAAACATCTAATAGTATTTCAACGGGAGAATTGTATTTTTCAGAAAAATCAAAACCAAATGACATATCTTCATCATCATCACCCATATCATTAGATTCATAAATACCACTTAAAGTTTCTAAAACTGCCAATTGCTCTCTGGTATAGCCGGCTTTGTCAGGATACAGAAGGTTTACGATATTTATATCATCTTCAGACATACGAACTCGTTGTGAAGTGAATGGCTCACCATCTTTTTTAACTATTGTAGGATGGTTGTTCCTGCTAAAGGCATAAGAAGAATAAAGCATTATAGACTCAAAGTCAAACCCGGCTGTATTGGGATAAGAAGAGGTATATTCTTTGAAGTTGTGTAATTTGCCGGGCAAAACATTGTTCTCAAGTATAGTTACGTATTGATCCCTGCCTGCTTTACTATGCTCATGCAACAGACCTATAGCATGACCTATCTCGTGAATTACTGTCCCTTTTGTGCCCCAATCTGCAAGACGTATGGGTTGTTTCCCCCCTATCATACCTAAATAGGAGGAACAGCCATTTTTATCATAGATGAACTCAATATAATTGTGTTGCGTAGTCCTGGCAACAAAAGTTAAGTTTGTGTTGGACTCGTAGTATTCTATTGCCTGATGAACTCTTCCGGGATTGGGAAGATTCGGGTTAATGCTGTAGTAAACAGTATTGTCGGGCCAAAGACTACCCTCGGCAAAAGCCGCACCTTTGGTTGGCGATTGCAATAAAATATCACCTTGAAAAATATATTCATCATTGATTTTCTGACATGTTATTGTTTCTCCGCCTATGTCTAACTGAACTGTCTCTCCCATTACACCGGGATAAGCCTGCTCTGTATGTAGCAGGATCTTTTCTTCGTTATCCAAGAGATCTTCTATGCTGTCATTTGGTACACAACCAATCAGAAGACATCCAAACATCATTGTTATAAAAAATCTTACATACGTTTTCATATTCCCCGAATTAAATGAATAATAATACTCTTAATATATATAAAACCGCCATCATAAAGTACTATAACTTCGAACTCGGTCACTTTGGGTTAACAATCGGTAAGTTTGAGTTTGAATTCGGGACAAACAGAAAGCCCCTTGGATACCGTTAGGATCAGGTCATATTACGAAATAGCTACCTTTCTACCAGTTTTACAACTGTGGCATTACCGGAAACAAAAAGGCCCATGCTGATAACATCAGGTGATTTACCAGGAAGAAATTATGAGGTATTAGGCTTTGTAGAATCAGAAAAAGGTAAAATAGGCTTGGGATTTCTAAAGAAAAAGCGCTGGATTGTAATATCCAACGCTTTCCTTGCAAAATATCTTAACTCAACTCAATTCTTTACACAACGAACCGAGTGCCCGTTTGCTTTAAAACTCATGCTCATGCTTACGTTGGCAGAACCTGTGAAAAGGGCACGGTAATAGCCGTTACCTCCCTCACTAAGTGAAGTACTCCACCAATAAGTACCACTACCAATGTAGCTAAATGCCGACATGAAAGTACGGCATCCACCCGGAAGAGCAGAAAAGCCCGATTTGTTTTTGTATTCGGGGTAATCGCTATTGCCCGAAGCTCCTTCAACAGATGAAACATTCCAACCATTTGCATTCGCAATGGATTTGGCAATATTCAGGCGTACATCATCTCCGCTTACGGGATCTATGGAACCAGTATAATTGTACCCGTTATTGGCCAAATACGTTTCTAATTGTGTCCACTCTGCATCACTTGGCAAATGCCAACCTTCGGGGCAAATACCTTGTACTCCACTGGGATTGGCAATACTACTGGCTGCCTCTGCCATGGCTGCCGGCCAGTTATAGAGTGCACCGTACTTTTTGTAATTTTCGTGAGATTTGGCTGCTGCTACATCTGTACCTTCATAACCGTAAACGTAATAAAGAGGCTCAGTCTCGGAACCTGATGTCGGACGACTGACCGCCGGCAGGTACGCCAGATTCTCTGCCATCCACGTCTGGGAGCCAATGGTTACAGTTTTGTACACTCTTCCATCACGGTTGTCTTTAAACGTATTAGGAGCTTCTTGTGGAGTACATGAATATGCAAACACAAAAGCAAATAGGAAGAAAAAGATTTTTTTCATAAAAAATAGGGATTTAGTGAAAATAGTAAAAATGAAAATAATTTGTGGTTTCTTGCACACAAAAGTATTTAATGCATCTTTCAATTGCAAACTTTTCTTTACAATTTTCTTTGAATTTGGTTAGTTTTCCTTAAATTTGGTTAGTTTTGTCTTGAATTCTGTACGATCACCTTAAAAATGAAAATAGAAATCAGTAAAATACCTGCCTTTGTACATGCTTCATTTTTATTACCGCCATTTTATGCACTGTATTGCTCCTGCCAGGCTGTACAACGACAAACGCCTGTTCCTGGTAGAAAACCCAAATATTCCGCATCGTAAACGAATACCGTATAGGCGTAATCAAACAGATTACTAATCTTTAACACAACGGATAGATAACCCGAATCTCTTATAAGCGTCAACCCTGTATACGTCTCTCTCATCGTAGTCCAGGTATCGATACCAAGCGTAATTCTTCCTGTCTTCTGTAGAACTCCACCAGAGGCCGTCGTAACCAATGTGATAAAATAAACTGCTGTGAAGGTAGCCCCCCGGAAGAGCTGTAAAACCAGTTTCATTGGTAGCCCCTGTGTTTGGGCTTTTCCAATGTGCTGTTCCTTTCTCTTTCAATTTACCACCTGCATCATCATCAAGATACGTCACCAGTTGTTCCCACTCTGCATCACTGGGCAGGTGCCAGCCGTCAGGGCAAGCAGTGCTTGCTGCAAGCCAGTTATACAACACACCGTAAGTATTATAATTATTCTGGGCAAATAAGCAAGGTTCTCTGCCATCCTTGATATCGGTGAAGGTCTCACCCACTGCACTAGGTTTTTCCTGTGGTATATAAGAAACCAGCAATCACAAAATGTATTGGAACAAAATATAGCCTTTTCTTTTCAGTAAATCAAACAGTTACAAAGATGGGTTCCGGCCTCTATTTTTGAAATCATCAGCACTTTTTACCAATCTATTGCCATGTTACTAAAGCATAGAAAACTACAATAAGCCATATTGCAGCAAGTCCGGCCAATCCCAAGAGGATACCTGTTATCCATTCCATCCTATTATCAGTCTTTAATACAGCGGACAGAAAATCCGCAAATTTTATTGCCCGTGCCTTGCAGCACCTGCTCCATGTTATACAGTATGCGCCGAATATAAACAAATTCAGTGTTACTCTCTGTAGCGCTCCACCAATAGCCACAAATACCCAGGTTTTTAAAAGGGGTGTTTGGAGAACAATACCCACCCGGCAAAGCAGAAAAACGGGATTTGTTCCTATACGACGGATAATCGATATTTCCCACAGCACCTTCTTCACCTTCTTCTGATGATTCATTCCACCCGTATGTACTTGCCAGAGATTTGGCAACCTTGGTACGTCCACCACCTGTTGTTCCGTCGTAGTTGAAACCGTTGTCTGCCAGATAGTTTGTCAGTTGGTCCCACTCGTCGTCACTGGGAAGATGCCAGCCTTTGGGGCAAATACCTTCCTCTTTCATGAGGGCAGACCAATTGTACAACACACCATACTTTTTGTAGTTCCCTGTATTTTTTGCTTCTTTCACATCAGTACCTTCGTAACCGTACACGTAATAATAGGGTTCAGTCCAGGAACCATCTGTTGAATTACTTACAGAAGGCAGATAAGCCAGGTTTTCTGCCATCCATGTCTGCTCACCAATAGTGATTGTTTTGTAAACTCTGCAATCGCGACTATCTATACATATACAAGGAATCACATGTGGAGTACAGGAATACAGCAGCATTCCTGTACATAAAACCAAAATGAGTTTTTTCATGGCAATTAATATTTTTTATACTTGATATCAATCTTTTACACAACGTACTGAATATCCCATATCTTTACCTGAACCACTAGCGGATACATGTGGAGTATAGTACATTAGATATATACGCTCGGCTTCTGTCTCATCAGGCTTCTCTGTGGCGCTCCACCAATAACCACTTGCTTTACGTTCCAAGAAGTAATTAGATCCCGAAGAATAATTATAACGACGACCACCAGGAAGTCCCGAAAAACCAGACTTATTTCTGTTTTCAGGATAATCGGTATTTCCAATAACTCCCGGATTGTCTGAGTTGGACCAACCGGTAGTTGCCCCCATGGATTTGGCAATTTTGTCAGAAATTTTACTTCCCTTGATAAAGGGAGTGCCATCGTATCTATACCCATTATGAGACAAATACGTAAAAAGTTCAGTCCATTCGTCGTATTCAGGCAAATGCCACCCATTAGGACAGGCAATGAGTGCGGCTTGCCAATTGTATAAAACGCCATAGGTTAGGTAGTTTGTCGTAGTTTTAGCATCTGTCACATTCGGTTCTCCTTCATCCGGATAGCTGTACACATAAAACCGGGGACTATCCCTGCTTCCGTCATACCCTGCGTGGACTGCCGGCAAATACTTCAAGTTCTCGGCCATCCATATTTGATTGCTAATCTGTATTGTTTTATACTCATTGTTATCACGGTCATCGGTAAGCGAACCGTATTCAATATCTTTTGTTGTAAATATTTTTTGCTCTCCGTATGCTGTACCTTCAGAATTCGTGGCATAGGCTCGTGCGTAGTATGTTGTCATGAGGTCAAGACCTATGATGTTACTCGTATATGCTCCTGTCCCCGTACCATCTTCTGTTTTAGAGTCTGCTGTGGTGGGATCCTCTGATGTGCTCCAGCAAACGCCGCGTACTGATACTTCAGCCCCCCCATCATCCGTCACTTCGTAGGAACAAGAAGCAGTTGTAGTTGTAATGTCCGTAACATTTCCTGTGGTAACAGTAGGTGGTGTTTTTTGTTCTTCACTTGTTTTGAAAATTTTTTGCTCTCCGTAGGTAGTACCTTCGGAATTCGTAGCATAGGCTCGTACGTAATAAGTAGTGTTTAGGGTAAGATTTGTAATACTACTTGTATATTCACCCACACCTGTATCGTCTTCTGTTTTAGAGTCTGCTGTTGTGGGGTCCTCTGATGTGCTCCAGCAAACACCTTGGGCTGTAATTTCAGTTCCTCCGGTATCAGTCACTTCATAGGAGCAAGTGGCTGTAGTAGTTGTGATTTCTGTAATATCACCTGTAATCACCGTGGGAGTTGTCTTAGGTTTTTCCTGTGGTATACAAGAAATCAGCAATCCCGTAAATAAAAGGAAAACTGCTTTTTTCATACTACTTAGTTTTAAAATGATACACTAAAAACGTAATGGTACAAATGGGAAAAAGAGGAGCAAAGATTCGGAGATGAATCGGTAACAAATGTATTCTTTTTTTTCAATAAATCAAATAGTTACGATGGGTCAATCCCTTACACAACGTATAGAAAATCCGTAAGCCTTGTTGTCGGAGTCTCTTATTACGCTGCTGTAATCGTAACTCAGGCACCGGTACCAGGCATTAGAAGTATTGTACCCTGAAGAACTCCACCAATAGCCGTAGTAACCAATACTAAAGAATGCTCCACCGGTGATACGATCGCCACCCGGAAGAGCTGAAAAACCACTTTTATTTGTGGCTCCCGTATTTGGGTCATTCCAATATGTTTTTGCTTTCAATTTACCACCTACATTATCCTTAAGATATTCCTCAAATTGTGTCCAGTCATCATCACTGGGCAGACGCCAGCCTTTAGGACAGGCAGTAAGGGCTGCTGAAAAGTTGTAAAGCACACCATAAGTTTTGTAGTTGTTTGTAGCTTTTGCGTCTGCTACCTCCGTATCGTTGTAATCATATACATAATAGTGTGGCTCTGTCTCAGAGCCTATCGTAGGGCTACTGATTGTTTCATCCAAATAGGCCAAATTTTCAGCCATCCAAATCTGTTTGCCTATTTTTACCATTGTATATTCCGTACCGTCCCGGTCATCTATAAAAGACAAAACAGGGACTTCTTGAGGGGTGCAGGAATAGAGTAATGCACCCGTAAGTAAAGTGAAGACAGTTTTTTTCATACTATTGTTTTTTTCGTTCAATGTGTTGGTCTTTCCATTAGGATGTAAATGTAAATAATATTGCCATATGTTCTGAATAGAATGGAAAGAATTCCTCAAACCTTCGAACATTCACGACTTTGAGGAATTTTGCCTATCTTCGTTGCACAAATCATCAATTCCTATGCCCAACATTTTAAGAAAAAAAGAACTTCATAAGCTTCTAATTCTCAAGGATAAAAATTTAATAAAAGTTGTGACAGGCGTTCGTCGTGCCGGAAAATCCACTTTATTTTTACAGTTTCAAGAGTTACTGAAAAAAGAGACTCCGAATGTGTCACTTATTTCTATCAACATGGATTTACCGGAATTTCGTTTTCTTGCCGAACAGAACTGGAAAGAAATCTACACTTATATCAAAGGTTTGTTAAAAAAAGATGTGATGAATTATGTTTTCATTGATGAAATTCAGAACATCCCGGATTTTGAAAAATTGCTTGAAGGGCTGTTCGTCACATCAAATGTAGATTTGTATGTTACAGGTTCTAATGCATACCTGCTATCGAGTGAACTGGCTACCTTACTTACAGGAAGAGCGTTTGAGATTAATATTTTACCATTTTCATTTTCAGAGTATTTGGAATATACAGGTAAAATCTCAAATCCCGATCGCGCTTTTTCTGAATATTTGCGAATAGGTGGCTTCCCCGAGTCTGTTGGATTCATTGAGTCCGGTGAAAATTATGCTTACGAATATCTAAGAACCGTTTTTCAAAACATTTATGAAAATGACATACAAAAACGTCACAAAATATATTATGAAACTACATACAACGAAGTTGTCAATTTTTTAATTGATAGTGTGGGCTCAACTATTTCTGCAAGAAATATTGCAAAAACCTTAACAGCAAACGGTAAAAAGGTTGACAATAAAACGGTATCAAAATACATTAAAACACTCGTTGACTCATATCTTTTTTACAAAGTAAATCGATACGATATTAAGGGCAAACAACATTTAGCAACACAGGATAAATACTATTTGGTGGATTTAGGATTGCGCAATGCGTTACTTGGGAAAGAACTTACAGCAGATATAGGGCATTTGCTTGAAAATGTAATTTTCCTAGAATTACGACGTCGAGACTACCAAATTTGGGTTGGAAAAACAGATAATCTTGAAGTCGATTTTGTGGTTCGTGATAAAAATGGTTATACGCAGTATATTCAAGTAGCATATACGGTAAAAGAACGAACAACACTTGAGCGCGAGCTTGCACCATTTAATAAAATTTCCGATTTCAACGAGCGGTTGCTCATAACAATGGATCACGAAACAGGGAGTCATGACGGTGTAAGACAGATAAATGCAATAGATTGGCTATTGTCTTCTAAGTAACTTACCTTTACTTATGCGTCATTTTATTACCATAATTTTATGTGCGGCACTTCTTTTACCGGGATGTACTTCCCGAAAGAGCCTTTTGCAGCAAGGCGTGAGCCTGCAGCTGGCCTGTGAGCGAAAAGAGCATATTGCCGAGGTACATTACACCCTCTTTTTCAACCTGCCTGCAGAACTCCGGAAGCCTGTGGAAGCCCGGCAGACCATTACCTTCCGCCTGGAAAAGCCGAGGCAAATAATACTCGATTTCTCAGGAGAGGAATCCGATATCCATGCGGTAAACATTAACGGGCAGCCCATCTATCCGGAAGGAAAATTGTCCCTGCTAAACGAACATCTGGTATTTGAGCGCACCCATTTCCAGCGGGGAGAGAACTACATAGAGATTGCATTTTGTGCGGGAGACCAATCGCTCAACAGAAACGAAGATTTCCTATACACATTGCTTGTTCCGGACCGGGCACGTACCTTGTTCCCCTGTTTTGACCAACCCAACCTAAAGGCTGTTTATACGCTCTCGCTGGAAGTGCCGACCCACTGGCAGGCCGTATCCAATACCCCTGTGGAACACGAAACCGTTTGGAACGAGGTTAAAACGGTTGCATTTGGGACTACCGAACCGCTGAGCACGTACCTGTTCTCTTTTGTTGCCGGCGATTTTCAAAAAGAAACGGAATGCCGCAACGGAAGGTGCATTGCTATGTACCACCGGGAAACGGATCCTGACAAAATTGCCCAGGCACCTATTCTGTTTGACCAAGTTTTTGCATCGCTGCAATGGATGGAAGAGTACACCGGCATTCCCTACCCTTTTGCCAAATACGATTTCATCATCTTGCCGGGGTTCCAGTACGGAGGCATGGAGCACACAGGAGCTACACTCTACAACGACAAACGCCTGTTCCTGGGAGCGCATCCCACCACAGCCGAAGAACTGGGCCGCATGTCACTCATTGCACACGAAACAGCGCACATGTGGTTTGGTGACTACGTGACCATGGAATGGTTCGACGAAGTCTGGCTCAAGGAGGTCTTTGCCAACTACTTTGCCGCCCTTATGACGCAACCGCAATTCCCGCAGGTGAACCACCGGCTCAACAACCTCCACACGTTTTTTGCCTCGGCTTACAGCATAGACAGAACACAAGGTACGCACCCCATTGCACAGCCGCTGGACAACCTGGCCCTTGCAGGACTTATTTACGGGAACATTATCTACAACAAAGCTCCAGTAATGATGGACAGGCTGGCCGAACAAATGGGGGCCGAGGCGTTCCGGGAAGGGTTGTGCCGCTACCTGCAAATGTATGCCTACGGAAACGCCACGTGGGATCAGCTGATTGCCATTCTGGACAGCCTAACACCGCATAACCTGGCTGACTGGAGCCGTGTGTGGGTACATGAGGCCGGCATGCCGCACATTTCAGCTACGGTAGCTGATGGAATCCTCACGATATCGCAAAGAGACCCTTTGGGCCGAGGCCTGCTGTGGCCGCAACCGGTAACGGTTACCCTTACCAACGGCCAACAACGGGAAACGGTCACCTTGCACATGGAACAGCCTGTGGAACAAACACCTGTAGAGTTATCGAATACAGAAGTGTACATCCTGCCCAATACAGACGGCAAAGCCTACGGCGTATTCCTGCCGGACAGCTTGAGTCTGGAATACATCCTACACCATTTGACAGACATACAGGATGAAGTGGAACGCATGTCGCTGCTGATGACACTGTATGAAAACACGTATATCGGTCGGGTGTCCCCGGAACGATTCATAGAAACACTTCTGGATTTTCTACCGCAAGAAACAAACGCGTTGATCCAAAACCGTGCACTCTCCTATTTGAACCGTATGTACGTACTCCACGGACACCGCACAAACGGGCAAACAGAACGGTTTTTGTACCAAGCGGCCACAGACCCACAACTGGATAAAGAGTACCGCCTGCTGGCCTTTCGTACGCTCCTGAATGTATTCACGCAGGAGTCCATTACCTCGACCCTGTATGATTTATGGGACGCCCACCCCACGACCTTTGCTTACCTGCCTGTGGGCGAGACGGAATTTACCCGGCTGGCCTGCGAACTGATGGTACGGCTGCCGGAAAAGGCGGAGGAAATCCGCGCGCGGCAACGCGCCCGCCTTACCAACCCCGATCGACGTAAAGCATTTGAGTTCATTTCCCAAGGATGCAATCCCAACCCCGATTCCAGAGATGCTTTTTTCCAATCTTTGTTGCTGGCTGAAAACCGCCACACAGAACCGTGGGTGGTTACGGCTATAGAATACCTGAACCATTTTCTGTATCGGGAGCACGCCATCCAATACATACTTCCTGCATTGGAGCACCTGGAAGAGATCCGGCAAACGGGAGACATCTTTTTCCCCACGCAATGGCTGAATGCCTGTCTGGCAACCCACAACAGCCTGCAAGCAGCCGCTACGATACAGTCTTTTCTAGATGCGCACCCACAATACAGCCCCTTGCTGCGCAACAAAATCTTGCAAGCTGCCGACCATCTGCCTCAGGAGGCTACTTCCGCATTTTAGCAAACGACAGGATAAGTCCCAGTACTATGGAAAGCGACGCGGCAAACAAGACGCGGTACGTACCGGGCAAAAGAAATGTAACGGTGTGTGCCGGAATCCAGAACACGGGAATAGTGACTCCTACAATTTCTTTGATGAATTTGCTCCAGTCAATGGAATCGACAACACTTCCCACAGAGGGTTTTTCCCCTTGGTACCGTTTGTCTATATAGACATCTGTTACGCGGTGCGCCGCCATAAAGACAGCCCCAAACGTCAAGTTCATGAAGGCCGATATGAGCAAAGCCCTACGAAATTTAAAGAAATATTGTACGGCTACGGGGCAGGAATCGCTGCATCCTCCAATGAGGCCTTGTGCCACAGCGTTGTCCACACCGCCTGAAAACACACTAAACATCAGCACAATCATCATCCCCAGGATACCCCATACCAACATTTTAGGCAGTACGCCTTTGACCATCACCCATTCCTTATGTACAATGCGGGCTGCCAAAAATTCTCCCATCATGGAAAGGATGGCAAATTTCACAAAACCCATCAGGTACGGGAAACGATCCGTAGCGTAAACAAAAGCCAGATGTGTGGGCTTAATAACCAGAAAGGCCGCAATTGCCGCCAACAGGCCCACCCAAAGAACAGTACTGTATTTTTTCATAACCGCAAAGATAGCAATCTTAAGGATTCCTTATCTTTGTAATATGAAACTCGTATTTTTAGATGCCGCCATGATGGGTGGCGATATAGATTTGACTCCGCT
>MTBK01074324.1_pt1 | contig 12303 bp, 19 predicted proteins | sample 1535981 | NCBI WGS metagenome assembly MTBK01 (sample SAMN06109225, study PRJNA356200) | anaerobic digester metagenome | isolation source: biogas reactors fed with pig manure or primary and secondary sludge | place: Spain | collected 2016-06-30 | reverse complement strand
CCTTTCGTATGACCGGACCGTCGCGGAGCTTGATGTGCGATACCCTGATCCGGCGCCCGCCGAAGGTATAGACCTCCCCGACGACGAACTCATCCTCTCCTTCTGCGGTCTGGTAGAGCGGGATGGTCGTGCGCCCGGAGTGGACGGATGCCCTCACCACAACCTGATCGATCCCCCGGGTCCAGAGGGTCGTCACCTCCCTGGCCTTTGCCCTGCGGACCCTCCTCTCCCCGACCTCGATACCGGTGATCTCGACCCCGATCACCTCATCCTCGCACTCCGCAACGATATGATCCCCGAGGGCCACGACCTCATCGTCGAAGGCCTCCACGCTGCAGACCTTCGACTCAGTCTCCCGGCTCACGATCGCCCTGACGGTGTGGATGCGGGGTTCGGGGGGTCTTGGCACCCGATGAACCCGGCCACACGCGATACACTGCACAACCAGTTCAGCGCTCTCCCGGAGAATCTGGTGTTCGCACTCCTCTCTGCATGCGGGGCAGACGGTAGTAATCATTCATTAGCAATGGAATCCCTCTCCTAATTAAGCATGAAGGCGAGGGATATCATCCGGGCACGGGGGCACCCGCTGGTCCAGGCCACCCACCCGACGACGTTTGAGGTGACAAAAGACGCGACACTGACGCCGTCCGGCGACTGCATCATCGGCATCGCCGCGGATAGAGGTGCCGCTGATCTCGATTCCAGCCTGAAAGCGCTTCTCCGCGATGACCGGGCGGTGCTCACGACCACCCTCTCCGCCGCCGGCCAGACCGTTGTGGTCAGGTCGAGAGGATCTGCGGCGCTCACCCTGGATCACCCCGCAGATCTCGTCTGGCGCCGGAGCAGCTTCACCTCTGACCGGACCGTCGGCATCCGCTCCGACCATGTCGCCGCTACACTTCCCCGGAAGTTCGTCGAGGCACTCCGGCGGGGGGAGGATCTGACGGTCGAGCTCGAGGTCGAGCTCGTGGAAGGAGCCTGACCTCTACCGGTCACGGCCGAGTTCTGTGAGTTTCATCTCGGCTTCGCCGAGGAGATCCTCGCACCGCTTCACGAGGAGTGCGCCCCGCTCATACATGGCGATACTCTCCTCGAGGCTGCCATCCCCGTCTTCCAGCTTCCGGACGATCGCCCGCAGCTCTTTGAGCATCTCTTCAAACGTCTCTGTCATGGATTATCTCCTCCACAGTGGCCCTGCACCGACCATCCCTCATCCTCAGGACCATGCGCTCCCCGGGGTTGAGGTCCCCGGCACCTTTCACGATCCTCCCACCTGATTCGACGATGCAGTAGCCACGTTCAAGGATTGCAAGCGGATCTCTCCCTTCAAGGTCTGCACGGGCCTCGGCGAGCCTGGATCGCTCCCGTTGCACCCGGGAGAGCGCCGCCCGTCTGAGCAGGTCCTCGTGCTCGGCGAGGCGTTGCATCCGCTCATGTATCCGGCGTTCAAGCCGCCTGGGGTGCATGCGCGCCCGTAGATCCTCAACCTCGCGCTCCGAGGCTTCGATGCGGTGGGAGAGGACCGCTTCCATCCGCGCCCGGTATCCGTCGAGATCCTGGAGCACCTCCCGGCGGTCAGGCACAGCCCGCTCAGCGGCCACCGACGGCGTCGGCGCCCGCAGATCCGCGGCAAAGTCGCAGAGTGCAGTATCCACCTCGTGTCCAACGGCGCTGATCACCGGTGCCCTGCAGCGGGCGACGGCCCGCACGACGTCCGGGTGGTTGAAGGGGAAGAGGTCTTCGAAACTCCCTCCGCCACGGCCGACGATGATCACGTCCACGGATCCATCATCGACCCTCCGGATCGCCTCCGCGATCTCGAGGTGCGCTCCCTCGCCCTGGACAGCCGTCGGCGAGAGGATCACCTCCGCAACCGGGTATCTCCGGGATATGACCGAGAGGATATCCCTGAGCACCGCGCCGGTCGGTGAGGTGACCACGCCGACCCGGCGCGGGAAGGCGGGCAGGGGCCGCTTCCGCTCAGGGTCGAAGAGCCCTTCGGCCATGAGTTCCTGCTTCCAGCGCTCGACCATCAGATGGCGCTCGCCAGGGCCCGCCGGGAGCATCTCCCGGACGATCAGCTGGTACCTGCCGTGAGGCTCGTAGACCTCAACCGATCCCCAGGCGAGGACATCCATGCCGTCCTTCGGTGTAAATCCGAGCCCCGAGGCGTAGGTGCGCCACATGACACAGTTGATCAACGCCGAACTCCTCCTCCTGCCCGCTTCCGAGAGTGAGAAGTAGCGATGGCCGGAGGCGTGGTTTCTGTGGTTGGTCACCTCCCCCCGAACCCAGATCCCGTGCAGACTATCATCGTCGAGGAGGTTGCAGATGCGCCCGGAGACCTCTGAGACCGTAAAGATCGGGGTTCCGAAGTGGTCCGGATGACCGGAAGATCCGTGCCACGTCATCACAATCTATTAGACCGATGGGTTATATCAAATGATATTATGAGCCGAATCGCTGTCTCGACGATGTTCTTCCATGAGTACCCATGTGACCACATCTTTGACTACGTCGCTGAAGCTGGTCTCGATGGTCTTGAGTTCTGGGTCGAGACGCCGCACTTCTGGCTTCGGGGCCTCCCTGAGGATGACCTTGTAGAGTGCATCGCCGATCACCCGGAGCTCACACCGATCACCGTACATGCGCCATCGCTCGACTTAAACCCCTGTTCCATCAACCCGAAGGTCGCCAGGATATCGGTCGACTACACCATCGAGGCGATCCGTATGGCGGACCGCGTAGGTGCCGATGTGATCACCGTCCACCCCGGCCGCCGGACGGCAAAACGTCATCCGAGCGCCTATGACTATCAGCGGTTTGAAGAGTACATCGCCAGGCTCCGGGAGGCCGCAGGACAGACTGAGGTGAGGATTGCGATCGAGAACCTGGAGCCCCGGGTCAACACCCTCCTCTACACGGCAGACGATGCTGCCGAGGTGCTTGAGCGGGAGCCCTGGCTCTGGTTCACGCTGGATATGGGGCATGCCATGATGATATCTCTCGATGAGGTGACCCGGTTCATCGATCTCTGTATAGACCGGACGGCAAACGTCCATGTCAGTGCAATCGGAGAGAACGGGCGACCCCATCATCCCATCCACAACAACCCCGCCGCTGCCCGGGTGCTTACGGAGCTTGCTGACCGGGGTTACGGTGGGTATCTCACCCTGGAACTCGAGGATATGGTCTTTCCAGAGGTTCTCTCCTCAGAAGAGAAGATTGTGCTCCTGATGCGCGAGCTGGAGGTATTAGATACGATATTCTCTTGAAGCGCTGGCTTTATATCCTCTGCCCACAACATAATTCATATATCCTCAGCAGTTAATCAGACACTAGATGTAGCCGTTCACTGCGGCGTGGAGTAAATGGCAGTCGTAGACCTTGTGACCGTAGAGATCATATTATTCTTTATCTGTTTGCTCCTCTCAGGCTTCTTCTCAAGTTCAGAAGTTGCCCTTATATCGATAACCCGGGCGAAAGTCCATGCGCTCCTCAGCCAGGGTCGGAAGGGAGCGGAGGCTCTCGATGCTCTGAAGCGATCGACCGATACCGTCCTGATCACCATCCTCATCGGGAACAACATCGCCAACATCGCTGCGGCATCGCTCGCGACCGCGATAGCCATCGGCATCTACGGCGACGTCGGTATCGGTATAGCAACCGGTGTCACCGTCATCCTGATGCTGATCTTTGGCGAGATCGGACCGAAGATGTACGCCTCCCGGCATATCGAGGAGCTGGCGCTCCGCGTCTCCCGACCCATCCTCTACCTCTCGAAAGCGATCTATCCTGTGCTCTGGATCTCTGACCGCATCAAGCAGCAGTTCGCCTTCAGGGCCGGGGTGGCTGAGCCGGTCGTCACCGAAGACGAGATCAAAGAGTGGATCGATGTCGGCGAGGAGGAGGGGACCATCGAGGAGCAGGAGCGGGAGATGCTCTACTCGGTGCTGCGTTTCGGTGATACAACGGTCCGCGAGGTGATGACGCCCCGGGTCGACGTCATCATGATCGGGGATACCAGCACGCTTGAAAACGCCCTCTCCATCTTCAACGAGACCGGTTTTTCCCGGATCCCGGTCTATCATGAGCAGATTGACAACGTTATCGGGCTCTTAAACGTCAAGGACATCTTCGCGGCTGCATTTCGCCAGCAGATGGATGTGACAATCAAAGAGTTGATGTACGAGCCCTGTTTCGTTCCGGAGAGCAAGAAGATCGACGAACTCTTAAAGGAGCTCCAGGTGAAGAAACAGCACATGGCGGTCGTCCTCGACGAATACGGCTCGTTTGCCGGTATCGTGACGGTCGAGGATATGCTTGAGGAGCTGGTGGGCGAGATCATGGATGAGTTCGATGAAGAGGAACCCGAGGTGCAACGGATCGAGGAGGGGGTCTACCTGGTCGATGCACGGGCATGGGTGGGACACCTCAACAAGAACCTGAATCTCGACCTTCCTCTGACGGATTCGTACGAGACCATCGGCGGTCTGGTCATCGACCGACTGGGGCATATTCCCCGCCGCGGTGAGGTGGCCAGGATCGAGGAGAGCAACATCGAGCTCATCGTGATGCAGATGCGGGGCCGGCGGATCGTCAAGGTGAAGATGATCACAGCCCCCGAGGGCGAGCCGGGAGAGTCCGGGTGAGGAGACCGGGGAGAACGATATCGATGGATACAGAGATACCTGTTTACAAAAAAAGGATTGCAGCGCTTGCCTCTGGGAGAGGATCGAACTTCCAGGCGGTGCTCGATGCCATTGCGGCCGGGGATATACCGGCCATCTGCACCGGTCTCATAACTGACAACCCCCGGGCGCGCGCGATAGAGCGGGCCAGGGCTGTCGGCGTGCCGGTTACGGTCATCGACTATGCGAGGTTCTCCACGAAAGCCGCCTATGAAGAGGTTCTCCTTGCTGCGATGCGAAGCTGCCGGGCAGACCTCTTTGTTCTCGCCGGCTACATGCGGATCCTCGGACCCGCCATCGTGCACGAGTTCTCGGGCCGGATGATGAACATCCACCCTGCCCTGCTCCCGGCGTTCGCTGGCCTGAACGCGCAGCGGCAGGCGATCGAGTATGGGGTGAAGGTCGCGGGCTGCACCGTCCACATCGTGGATGAGGGGATGGATACCGGCCCCATCGTCATCCAGCGGTGCGTGCCGGTCCTCCCGGACGATGACGAGTCAAGCCTTGCCGACCGGATCCTTGTCGAGGAACATGAGGTTCTCCCGCTCGCGGTGAAACTCTTCTGCGAAGAGCGCCTGGAGATCACCGATCGGCGGGTACGGATCCGATGATCCGGATACCGGACCCTTACCCCCTCATCCCACCTCAAAGCCAAATATCTTGATGGAATGGATCACACCATGGCAGACATGACCCGGAGATCAGGCTCACGGAGGCTCGCGCGGGAGAGGATCGAGATCCTCTTTGCCCGCGCGGCGGAGTTCTACCCTGAAAACCCTCTATGGAGCAATCGTTGTGTCGAACTGGCACGAAAGATCGGCATGCGCCACAGGATACGGATAGATCGGCACCTGAAACGTCAGTTCTGCCGTCGGTGCAACACCTACCTGGTCCCTGGATCGAATGCACGGGTCAGGATCCACCGGGGCCGTGTTATCATCACCTGCCTTGCCTGCGGGCACCAGTCAAGGTACCCGGTTGGGAGACCCCGGCCATGAACAGGGAATCGTTCCAGGATCTCAGGCCCACCGTCTGGATCGGGAAGCGGGGTGCGACGAACGTCATAATCGACGAGATCCAGCGCCAGCTCAAGAGACGGAAGATCGTGAAGGTCAGGTGGCTCCGGAATACCGAGGTCGATCCGGGAGAAATTGCAGCGTCGGCGGGTGCGGATCTCCTGGATGTCCGGGGGCGGACACTTGTCCTTGCGGAGCGACGGAGTCGATCGCCCGGCCGCGATTCTCGAAATATATAAAACATCACTGGACGAATATGTAAAGACTGTTAGCGATAGTGAGGTTCATCTTATGACAACTGTATACGACATTCCTGCCGATATGCTTATCCGGCAGGTGGCAGAAGAACTCAAGAAAAATCCGCAGATTCAGCCCCCGGATTGGGCCGCTTTTGCAAAGACGGGGGTACACAAACAGATGCCTCCCGAGAACGATGATTGGTGGCATGTGCGTGCAGCGTCGATCTTCCGACGGGTCTATACCGATGGACCGGTCGGGACCCAGAGGATGCGCAGCATTTACGGTGGTAAACGTGACCGGGGTTCAGCCCCTTCGCAGTTCCGCCGGGGAAGCGGCTCGGTCGTCAGAAAGATCCTTCAACAGCTCGAGGCGGCGGGGTATGTCTCCCATACCAGCGAGGGACGGATCGTCACTGCGGCGGGCAGATCGTTTCTGGATGGGGTTGCGCACACCCTGAAGGCCGAGGCTGCCGGGGTTGCACCGGGACTTGAGAAATATTGATGCAGAGGAGGGATGAAGCGATGGTCGATGATGAACTCGCGGAACTTCGCCGCCGGAGGATGGAGCAGTTGCAGCAGCAACAGGCGATGGATCAGCAGACACTTGAAGAAGAGGCCCTGCGCCAGAAGCAGATCGAGTCACAGATCCGCCTCGCCCTCATGGAGATCCTCGAACCTGAAGCGAGGGAGAGGCTCAACACCATCAAGCTGACCCGGCCGGAGTTTGCGAAAGCGGTCGAGCAGCAACTGGTGATGCTGGCACAGAGCGGGAGAATCCGGGAACGGATCACCGACGACCAGCTCAAGAGCCTGCTTACACAGTTAACGCCTTCAAAGAAGGAGTTCAGGATTACGCGAAGATAATGAAGGCGGGTGTGCTCTTCTCGGGAGGAAAAGACAGCGCGCTGGCGGCAATCCTGCTCGCGCGTGACTATGATGTGGAGTTGAATACCTGTGTGTTCGACCCCAATCAGGAAGTTCTGGCCGTGCAGGCTGCAGCCGCCGCCATAGGCCTTCCCTTCCGGAGGAGGGTGCTTGGAAGAGACCTCCTGGATGAGGCGATCGACCTGCTCCTCTCGTGCGGCTACCCAAACGACGCGATCAGCATGATCCACCGGGCAGCTGTCAGAGCCCTTGCGGATGAGTATGCGGTCGTGGGCGATGGCGCCCGCCGGGATGACCGGGTCCCGCGGCTCGAGCGAGCCGAGGTGCAGCACCTTGAAGCAACCACCGGATGCTCCTACATCCGGCCGCTGCTCGGCTACGGGAAACCGGAGGTGAAACGCCTCACAGAGAGGCTTTTTGTGGTGCAGTACGGGGAGGCTGACAGTATCGGGAGCAGTGACTACGAACAGGAGATCCGTCGGACTATCCGTGCTCGCGGCATCAACCCGGCGCTCTTCTTCCCGCCCCGCCACCTGCAGTCGCTGGTGGTCGGCAGGAGAGGAACCTGAAGGATTAAGTGAGTGATACGTTATGAGCAAGTTAATGAAGGGCCGGAAGATCCGGCTGGCAAAGGCATGCGAGCAGAACCGCCGCGTGCCGGCATGGGTGATGATCAGGACCAACCGCGCGGTTGCGTCGCATCCGAAGCGACGCAACTGGAGGCGGAGTACCTTAAAGGTGTAGGGCTATGGCAGAGGCGTTGAAGGAGCATATCTACATCATCCCCCTCCGTGAGGTGAAGCGTGCGCCCCGGTGGAAACGGGGCAACACCGCCATCAAGGATATCAGAGCGTTTCTCGAACGGCACATGAAGAGTGACGACGTCAAGCTGGACCGGAGCATCAATGAGAAGATCTGGGAGCGCGGCAGTGGCAAGCCTCCGCGAAAGATTCGCGTCCGCGCGATGAAGTTCGAGGATGGGCAGGTCCAGGCCGAGCTTGCCGAGGAGTGAGATGACAGGAACGATCGATCTCTCGGGCGATCCAAACATAGGTGTCTATGCCCGCGTATTTGAGGATGTGGCGATCGTCCACCCCGGTGTGCCCGGGGAGTTCGCCGACGCCCTTGCGGAGGAGCTCGATGTCGATATCGTGGCCACCCCCATCCAGGAGAGCGCCATCATCGGCTCACTCGTCGCGGGGAACAGCCAGGGCTTCGTCGTCAGCAGCCTCGTGGCCCCCGACGAGCTGGCAGCCCTCGAGGAGTACCGGGATGTTCTCCTGCTTGAGGGGTCCATCAATGCGGCAGGCAACGTGATCCTTGCAAACGACTACGTCGCCGCCATCCATCCCGATATGGAGATCGATGTCGTTGAGGAGATCGGGTCGTTTCTCTCGGTGCCGGTGGTCCGGCTCTCGCTTGGAGGCATCAAGACCATCGGCATGGCCGGGTGCGCAACCAATACGGGGATCCTCGTCCATCCACAGGCAAATGAGACGGAGATCGCTGCCCTTGAACGGGTCGTCGACCTCCCTATCGGCATTGGTTCGGTGAACATGGGCAGCGGACTTATCGGCACCGGGCTTCTTGCAAACAGCAAGGGATATATCGCGGGATCTTTTACGAGCGGGTTTGAACTGGGACGGATAGAGGAAGTCTTTGGGTTTTTGGAGTGAGTGAGTCATGGAGAACCAGATGTTTGAAGTTGTGGGCGCATGTATGATCAAGAATGAGTGGAGGCCTTACCGGAAGGTGGTCGCGGCCCCGAACGAAAATCAGGCAAAAGAGCGAATTTTCGCGGATATCGGGAGCAAACATCGCCTGAAGAGAAGTTATATCACCATCGAGTCGGTTAACGTAGTGGCTGGTGAGTGATGTGGAAAAGATAGATCCTCGTGAGATACAGACCCTTCAGATGTACCTGAACGAGTACGGGCAGCAGGTGGAGATCCTGACACAACAGCTCGGTATGATCGAGCAGCAGCGCCTTGAATCCGCTGCCGCCATCGAATCTATCCAGGCTCTCCAGGAGAGCGATGACAGTATTGTTCTCCTCCCCATCGGGGGCGGCGCCTTTCTCCGGGTGAAGGTGCTCGATCATGGACATGTCCTGACGAACCTCGGGGCTGATGTCTCTGTCGAGCGGGCGAGCGCGGATGCGGTTGAGTATCTCGAGGATCGGATGACAGAACTTGAGGCACTGGGAAAGAAGGTTGCGGGCTCCATTGAGCAGTTACAGGGGCAGATAGCGCAGATATCACGGCGCCTCGAGGCTGCCTACCAGGGGGCCCGACAGTCCCAGGCAGGCCAGAGCAGATCCTGATGTTTGATTCACTGAAGAAGAAACTCCAGAGCATCAAGACAAAATTTGCCTCGAATATCGAGGAGGCTGCCGGGGTCGAACCGGCTCTGCCGGCAGCGGAGCAGCCGACGGAGCCAGAACCCGCCCCGACGGCCCCATCCCCTCAGGAGCCGGAAGCGCCCGATGTGGCCCGGGATAAGCCTACGTTCTTCAACAAGGTGAAGGTCCTGGTCCGCGACCGGGAGGTTCTCCTCAAGGAGAAGGATATCGAGGAACCCCTCTTTGAACTGGAGATGATCCTCCTCGAAAGCGACGTCGCGCTTCCGGTCACAGACGAGATCATCGCCCGGATGCAGGGAGACCTTGTGGGCCGGCACAAAAAGATCGGTTCATCGGTCGATGATCTGGTCACATCCACCCTCCGGTCAGCGCTCTGTGGGGTGCTGGGTGAAGGCCTTGACCTCCTTGAGTACGTCAGGGAGAATGAGCGGCCCGTGAAGATCCTCTTCACCGGTGTCAACGGGACCGGGAAGACGACGACCGTCGCAAAGGTCGGCCATTATCTTCAGGAGAACGGTTTCTCGGTGGTCATCGGCGCGGGGGACACCTTCCGTGCAGGGGCGATCGAGCAGCTCAGGACCCATGCCGATCGTCTCGGGATCAAGGTGATCCAGCACCGGGCGGGCGCCGATCCTTCTGCGGTCCTCTTCGACGCAGTCCAGTACGCGACGGCACACGATATCGATGTCGTCCTCGCTGATACCGCTGGCCGGTTCCATAACCGGGCAAACCTCATGAACCAGCTCGAGAAGATCCGGCGGGTCATGAAACCTGACCTCGTCGTCTACGTTGATGAGGCTGTGGCGGGGAACGATGCGGTCATAAGGGCTGATGAGTTCAATCGGGCGGTCGGCACCGATGCCGTCGTCCTGACGAAGGCTGATATGGATCGCAAGGGAGGCGCCGCCATATCGATTGCGCATACCATCGGAAAGCCGATCCTCTTCCTCGGGACCGGCCAGGGATACGAAGATATCTTGCCGTTCGATCCCCGCGTTGTGGTGGATGAACTGCTGGGAGGTGAGACCTGATGCTCGATACACTTGGCACATCCTTGAAGGACGCGGTCAAAAAACTCGCCGGTAAGACGGTGATCGACCGGGCTGCGGTCGATGAGCTGGTGCGTGACCTGCAGCGGGCGCTCCTCTCCGCCGATGTCAACGTCAAGCTCGTGATGCATCTTTCCAGGGCGATCAAAGAGCGCGCCCTCGACGAGGAACCCCCGAAGGGAATGGGTGCAAGAGAGCATGTCCTGCGGATCGTCTATCAAGAGCTTGTCAATCTGATGGGGACGCCGGGGGCGGTGGCGCTCGAGCCCCAGACGATCCTGCTTGCGGGTCTGCAGGGGAGCGGAAAGACCACGACGGCCGCAAAGCTTGCCCGCTTCTTCCAGCGGAAGGGGCTCCGGGTCGGGGTGATCTGCGCCGATACCTTCCGGCCGGGTGCATACGATCAACTCAAGACCCTCTGCGACCGGATCGGCGTCCCCTGCTTCGGTGATCCGGATGAGTCGGACGCCCTTGTGATCGTGAGGGAGGGGTTGCCGCGGTTCCGCAAGGCCTATGAGGTGATCATCATCGATACTCAGGGGAGGCATGCCCTCGAGGAGCACCTCATCGAGGAGATCATCAACATCAACGAGATATCGCGTGCCGATCACCGCTGGCTTGTGATCGACGCAGCTCTCGGGCAGCAGGCGAGTGAACAGGCCCGCCGGTTCCATGAGGCGATCGGGATCGACGGTGTCCTCATCACCAAGATGGATGGGACCGCGAAGGGCGGCGGCGCCCTCTCGGCCGTCGCGGAGACGCAGAGCGGGATCGTCTTCATCGGGAGCGGCGAGACGATCGAGGATCTCGAACGGTTTAATCCGGACGGGTTCATATCCCGCCTGCTCGGTATGGGCGATCTGAAAGCACTCGTCGAACGGGCCGAGGAGGCGGTATCTGCCGAGGATATCGATGTCAACGCCATGCTCAAGGGTAAATTCACGCTCCGTGACATGTACAAGCAGCTTGAAGCCCTCAACAGGATGGGACCCTTAAAGCAGATCATGAGCATGCTCCCCCTCGGCGGCATGCAGATCCCGGACGACGCCTACGATATCACCAGCACCAAGATGCAGCGCTACAAGGTGATCATGGACTCGATGACGCCCGGAGAACTCGATGATCCTGCTATAATCGGTGGTTCCCGGGTCCAGCGCATCGCCCGCGGCGCCGGGGTGCCGCCTGAAGATGTCCGGGACCTCATCAAGTACTACAAGATCATGCAACGTGCCTTAAAGGGCATGCGGGGCATGGGCGGCGGCAGATTCAACATGCAACGCATGATGAAGAAGTTCGGCAGGACCCCGTAATATGAAGCGGTTCGCGATCGTGGGCCACCGTGCCGCAACCAGCGGCACGTTCAGCCTCAACGATCTCCCCGGGAGCGCCGGGAGGATGGATATCCTCTGCCGCTGCGTCAACTCCTCGCTCTTTCTCTCCCACGATCTCCGGCGAGATGTCGAGTGCTACCTCGTCCTCTGTGGTGATCCCGACCCGCCAAAGACCGTCCTCTTCCGGGGGAGTGAGGTCCGCTACCTCTCGCCCGATGAGCGGAGCAGCGCCGCCCTGATAAAAAAAGCGCTCTCGATCCCCTGCGGGGATGAGTTCCGGGAGTCGACCCCCGGCGTCTACGTTCGGCGCGGCGGGCTTTTGCGCCTTCTTGGAGAGATCCCGTTTGCGGTCCTTGATGAGGCAGGGGAGGATATAAGGACTGCTCCGGCGCTGCCTGAGGCATACATCCTCTCCGACCATCAGGACTTCGCCCCGGAAGAAGAGGGGATGCTCAGCGAGCGCGATCGCTACTCGGTGGGGCCGACGTCGCTACATGCCGATCATACCATCACTGTTGTCTTAAACGAGATGGATCGGAGGGAGTCTGGATGGAGATCATCGAAGAAGTAGAAGCAATCCTTGAGTACGGCGATATCTGCGACCACTGCCTCGGCCGATTCTTCGGTAAACGGTCGTTTGGGCTGACAAACGAGGAGCGGGGAAAGGCGCTACGGATCACGCACGAGATGGTGTTGAACGAGCCGCATCAGGAACCAGATCCGGAGT
>MTBK01242789.1_pt1 | contig 12320 bp, 9 predicted proteins | sample 1535981 | NCBI WGS metagenome assembly MTBK01 (sample SAMN06109225, study PRJNA356200) | anaerobic digester metagenome | isolation source: biogas reactors fed with pig manure or primary and secondary sludge | place: Spain | collected 2016-06-30 | reverse complement strand
ATCCTGCCTGGATATAGCGGAATATATTGTCAATGAACACTAAAACTGGGCGACGTTCATAATCTCGAAAGTACTCGGCCATGGTTAACGCGGTCAGGGGCGTTCGCAGTCGGGCGCCCGGAGGTTCATTCATTTGGCCAAAAACCAGAACACTTGATTTCATGGCATCGGTTTTGCTTAACTCCAGATAGAGATCATTCCCCTCTCTGCTGCGTTCTCCAACGCCGGCAAACAACACGATTCCAGAATGCTTCTGAATTGAATTGCGCATCAATTCGATGATGAGGACAGTCTTGCCAACGCCAGCACCACCAAATAGCCCAATTTTCCCACCATTCGGATAGGGGGTTAACAAATCAATTGCTTTAATACCGGTGATAAATGGGGTGGTGGCCACTTCCTGTGAACTTAAGGATGGTGATTCTGAATGAATGGGGTGCTGAGAGGTTTTGTCTGAGACGGGCGGCTTATCATCGATGGGTTCACCCAGAATATTGAACATCCGCCCAAGGGTTTCTCTACCCACAGGAACCAAAATGGGGTTTCCGGTGTCCTTGACAGCCAGCCCCCGTTTCAGGCCCTCAGTTGAGCCCAAGGCTACTGTTCGAACCGTGTGAGCATCCACATGTTCATGGACTTCTAAAACCAGGGGCGGTTTTCCATTTTGAGATACTTTGAGTGCGTTATGGATGCTGGGTAGATTTCCAGTTTCGAATTCAACATCAACAACAACACCAATTGCTCGAATAATGATTCCGATGTTGTTGTTTTCAGTAAGAGTTGTGCTCAAGTAATTTTCCTTAAATTTCGACAGACAACAGTTGCAAAAAAGCGCGATAATATTATAGGTATGCAAAAAAAACCGTCCCTAATTATCTAATAAAATGACTGGTTTGTCAAATTTTGTTAGGAGGTTTGAAAAACGCATTCGAAAGGTATCCCAGGTAAGGCGGAATTAATTTTGATGTTGGATTATTCTTCTCTCAATTGTTCGCTAAACCGCCCGCTTGACAATGTCTAATTAATGTCATAGAATGTACTTCTCAATGCGGGGTAGAGCAGTGGTAGCTCGTCGGGCTCATAACCCGGAGGTCCTTGGTTCGAATCCAAGCCCCGCTACTGAGAAGGAACCAGAGTACTCTAAGCTCTGGTTTTTTCATTTCTGAACGTACTGTGGTTGATGAAACTCGAAATTTGGAAGGATTTATCATGAACCGTAGAGCCGCTCGGCCACATTGCCATCGCTCAACCGGTAGGTAGCGATCATGGCGGTGCTGCCGTGCCAATTGACGGCAACAATGGTGACCGTCTGATTGGGGACGATGCCTCTGACGATGCTGCCGGTAGTGATTTTTTCAAGTGTGGCCATGTTTAGATAAAACCCTTTTCGTTATCCATGTTCTACTCGGATCCTGGAGCTCGTGTCTTCCAAAGAGCCATAGGGTGATTTCGAATCCGAGCTAACAACTCTTCATCCTCAAACAGTAGTTCGGGGAGATAATTATTATTAGAAAATTCGGTTAAAAAAGCGTCTTCCCCAGCGGTTAGTGTAAGGAGTTGGTTTAGAAAAGCAACTACCTTAGCCTTCATGCTCTCGAGAGGAATAAATTCATTTTTGTAAATTACTGGTTGCAATTCTGTCTTTATTTTACGTGGAGAAATTTGTTCTATTTTTGAGAAATCATACTTTTTGGGTATAGATGCCTGGGAAATAGCAGTGTAGAAGATAGTTGACTTCCGCAAGAGCTCATAATCGCTTTCAGAAAGAATATCAAAAGAGATCATATTATGGATATCGTACAAATCACGTGCAGCCGCACGATTGATTAGGGCATTAATTTTCGAAGCAAATATTTCAATTGGGTCAAGGCACAAAACCCTTATTGACGTATCAAACAATTCAGTATTTATACCTCTTAGACATAATGGAAAAATATGAGAGCGTAACGAATAATTTATCTCAATTTTGATGTTATCTTTACTGCCGCCAAGGTTTCTGTAAGAAAAAACCTGAGGTTCCAAGCTGTGACTTGGTTTTCTGCTGATCTCCCGGGAATACCCTTGAGTCCTCAAGTGAGTCTCAATATCGATGGTGATTTGAGTCCTGGTTTGCAGCATTTCCTCACGAGTTAGCGTGCTGTGAAAATCAAGGTCAATATCGACGGATAGCCGGGGCAGTTTAAAGATAGTAAAATTGATGGCTGTCCCGCCTTTCAGAGGCAAGACATCCTTCGTTACAGGATTTGTGTTTAGATACGTAAGTATTTCAGCCAAACGAAACGCTTTTTCGAGTGTGTCACGAGTGAAGTTAAGCTCTATAGCTTTTGCTGAAAGCTCTGCTTTAGTTAGGTTAAGCATATATATCTGCATCTTCTTCTAGCCTGGAGGATAAATCAGCAGGCACATAAAGCTGCCAATCAGAAATGTATCTGGGTGATTCGAATCTAAGCTCTTCGTACAAATAGCGTCTGCTTTTTCCTATCCTTAACTGGCAAGCTTTAAAGAAGGCATGGCTCAGTTTCATACCACTAAAGAAAGCCAATAAGAAGCCTGCTTTTTGACAAAGAAACTGGTTGTCATACTTGTCCAGATATGAAAGTAGCTTGTTTTCCTCGACGATTGTGACCATGGACAGGCAGCTCAAGAGTTCTTCAAGGCCACCATATTTAGGGAATTCTTTTAAATTATCGAGAATCGTGCGTTCTATATCTGTGACACAAATCAACTTAGACGGTGACTGCACGCCAAAGGAGTCCTTGCTGGGTAAATACCTATATTTTAATCCATCGAAAGAGAATTCCCGAAACTTTTTTTCTGAGGACACAAAGACCTCATTGAAAACCTGATTCGACATGCCATAAAACTCAAAAGCGGTATGGTGGGAGATAAATGCTGTCGTGTTAATTTGCGATCCGATAGCATAACGATTTGGGATGGCTTGTTTGGTCTCTAAGCTTTTTACGGCATAGTAGTCATGTTTTATTTTTGCGATTGAACCTTCATTAACCGCGTTCCGCAAATATGCTTTTGCTGCATTCGAATTGCCAACAATTTCGTTGGCTTGCTTTTTCGAAAATAAAACAAGTTTCAAAAAATCATCGTAATACTTCATCGCTGCTCCTTAGTGCTTGAATTGTATCTCAAAAGGGTAGTATTATCTACCCTTTTGAGATGATTTATAAAACAAAGGGGCTTTGAAGGAGAGCTAGTAATTAGAGTCTTTGTTGATCTGGATAAGGCTTCTCTCACCTTTTCTAAGGCAAATTTACCTCATCGAGGATTTTAACAATGCCTTCAAAAAGGATTTCTTGCTCGCACTTATTTTGGCCATCGGTTCCAGTCCAATAGTTGAAGGCATTCTGGCGAATGATATCTTCAGGAAGGATCTCAGGAACCAGGTGACGTTGATCCGCTATGTGAATTACACCTGTAAGCTCAAGGCGCAGAAGATGTTGGCTTCCTCCAAGAGTCCTACTCCAATAATCAGTCGCATCTTTTTTAAATACCCATATACAATTCTTGCGACTCGGTAAATTCGAAAAGTATTGCAAACGTACTTCTTCAAAAACTATTTCACGAAGATATAAGGCACTCTCCTTGATTACGGTTCCAAAAAAGTCTAAAACAGGCACTATTTCATGGCCATCAGGTACACCTGATTGGTTAATCTTCTGAACGAGAGAATTTGGATAATGGTTTTCTCCACGAAAATTCAAGATAAACTTAGCCTTCGAATAATAAGATGAAAATTCATTTAGACGCTTGATAGTAAAATCGATTTGATTGCCCGGCACCCAAAGAGGTGAATAACCATTTGGCTTATGGATATGATAAAACGTTTTGTTTTTTACATAGTTTGAATTGTTCATTTAACACTCCTCTATCGTTTGTAAGGTTTAAACCACAGTTTAAGAGCCATTCATTTGACCTAATGGCTTTTGCACCATAAGAATTACCTTGGAATTTCTCGGTGAACGCTCGCTCTATAGCCCCAATTTTACTAGAATTTGCATTACTAGTTCCGAAGCTTTTACTTTTCCTTTGGGAGTAAACCGGAAACGTTATTTTGGAGCCGCCATTAGGTGGTGGTTGGACCAACTTTTGGTGACCCAGGTTCAAGTGAGATAATCATGTATAAGCCATTCTCGACCCTGAAAAGCCAGCGTTTCTTCACCAGCCTGCCTAAAGAGTTAGTTGCTGCATCTGTTGTCTTCCAAAACTCTAAAGCGTCCTGGAACGTGAATATTGTTTTTCCTTTCGCGGAAAAACTTACCAAAATTTCTGATTCCTGTTTGCTCAATGACATACTATTCTTTGTAACAAAACCTTGAGGGGATAATGGAATTGTTACATAGAATGTCATATCACAGATCTCATAATGATCCATTGTGGCCGCTGGTACTTCCGGTAGGATCGGAGTTTGCAGGACGGACAGCTTTAGAAATAGCATCGACATCAACATCAGGAACCAAATTAATGCATGAATAACCAAAATTCACCTCAAAGAAATTATTATGTCATGCTAAATAAACAACCTGGCTCCAATTTTTTCCAAGCACTTGTTTGATCAAGGAATCAAGTTAGTCTAAACGTCAATCAATCCATCAATCAAAAAGGGGGAAAGTGTTAAGGAGATAGATTGATTGATAGATTAAATATTAATACTCAGTTTAATTAACTAAGTCTTATTAATATCAGTATTAATTAACTCCTTCTTTGGTAACTCTTGACTTCCTCTTTTGGGAAGTCTTGAAGGGTGTAGGTTATGTATTTTCTCAGTATGCGAGACCTTGTTTTCTGACCGAATCCTGCGATAAGTGCAATAAATCAACCTGATTAATTCCAAGTAAGCATCGACCTAAGCGACAATCCAATGAATGATTCAAATAATCAACCGCAGTTCATATTGGTCGAACTAACCGGGGTACGATTAGCTCGTAAAAAGGGCTGGCTTAGAGGTCAAAGGTAACGATTTCAGGTTCCACCCTCATAACCCGGAGGTCCTTGGTTCGAACGCTGCGCAGAGCCCCGCTATCAAAAAAGACTACTTTCACGGGTGCGCTTCTGCGCTTTATCTGTGAATATAGAACATTCTGACAGTCACCGTGTTTAACCCCAAAAATAATATTCTGTTCATTGAGGGGTAAAATCGTCAATACAGGAGAGAACAATCAGTAGAGGAGTTCACAAATGTCCAATATCAATGAAATGAAACCGGATCAATTATATCGACATTGCGACCTGCAAACGCTCAAGTTTAACACCACAGACGAGGTTGAAGATGAAATCACATTTGTTGGACAGGAAAGGGTTTCAGATGCGATCAATTTTGGTATGAACATCTCGCACCCTGGTTACAACATTTACGTGATTGGTCCTGCTGGTATGGGAAAAAGAAAAACCGTGCAGGAATTTTTCGAAGAAAAGGCGAAATCCGACCCCACACCGGCGGATTATATCTATGTACATAACTTTGACCAGCCTGATCAACCCTGTGCCATCGCGCTGCCCCCATCATTTGGAACTGAATACCAGGCCGATATTGACAACCTGATTGGAGAAATGCAAACAGCGCTTTCCGCTGCCTTTGAAAGCGAAGAATACCAGAACAGGCGTCAGGCCGTATTTGAATCTTTTAAAGATAAGCAGGCTGAACTTTTTAATGAATTGCAAAACAAGGCTAACCAGCATAAATTGGCAATGATCAAAACCCCATCTGGAATTGCCTTTGCCCCGCGTGATGATGAAGGTGTACTTTCTCCAGAGGATGTTAATAAATTAACCGATCAGGAACGAGAGGATATAAAAAATGCCATTGAACAACTTCAATCGAGCCTGCAAAAAATCCTGCAACAGGTGCCTCCCTGGCAACGCCAGGCACAGCAAGATATTAAAGAATTAAACAAAGAAATGGCAAATTTCGCCATTGGCGGTTTAATTAATGAATTGATCAATAAATATCAGCCCTATGAGAGAATCGTTGAGCATATTAAAGAAATTCAGGAACAAATTATCGAAAACGCAGACGATTTTCTTCCCACAGATAGCCAGGAAGCTTCCAGTTTCTTTGAGGCGTTGTCGCAACATAAGGGGCGCTCGGCAGCACTAATGGATCGATTCAAGGTCAACGTCATTGTCAGCAATAAAGACAACCAGGGGGCACCGGTTATCTTTGAAAACAACCCGACCTACAACAATTTAATTGGTCGCTTCGACCATTATGCCCAAATGGGAACTTTAATGACCGATTACCGCATGATCAAACCAGGTGCCTTGCATAAAGCCAACGGAGGTTACCTGATTATTGATGTTCGAAAATTACTTAACCAAAACTTCGCCTGGGAGGGACTCAAACGTGCTCTGCAATCAAAACACATTGAAATCGAATCCATCGGACAATCTCTCAGCCTAATCAGCACGGTCTCTCTAAAACCTGAGCCCATCCCCTTGTCCGTGAAAATCGCACTGGTTGGAGACCGAGTTTTGTTTTACTTGCTGGTGCAGTATGACCCCGAATTTTCTGAGTTGTTTAAGGTTGAAGCCGATTTTACAACCGAAATCGAATGGACTGAAAACAACCAGGGCTTATATGCGAGACTGATTGCCAGTATTATCAAACGCGAAGGTGCAATGCCTTTCAACAAAAATGCCGTAGCCAGGTTGATTGAAGAAAGCGCCAGGCAAGCCAATGATTCTGAACGATTGAATACCCGTTTACAGGACTTGAGCGAATTGATCGTTGAATCCGATTACTGGGCAAAGGAATCCCTGCGAGAAATTGTTACCGATAATGATGTCCAGCGTGCCATTGATGAAAAAACCAGAAGGGGGGATCGGATAAAAGTAAAAATGCAGGAGTCCATCTTGCGGGACATCAATGTTATCAGTACGGAGGGCGCGAAAGTCGGTCAAATCAACGGGCTTTCTGTGTACGAGCTTGGGTCCATGATGTTTGGTAAGCCAACACGGATCACTGCACAAATCAGCCTGGGTAAAGGGCAGGTGATCGATATTGAACGAGAAGTCGCCATGGGTGGTCCAATACATTCAAAAGGTGTATTGATTCTTTCAGGATTTCTAAGAGGTCGTTTTGCACAGGATGTGCCGTTAAGCTTTTCAGCCAGCCTGGTGTTTGAACAATCCTATGGCGGCGTAGATGGTGATAGCGCCTCATCAACAGAGCTGTACGTTCTGCTGAGCGCTATTGCAGGAGTGCCTCTCAGACAAGATTTGGCTGTGACCGGATCAATCAATCAACATGGTGAGGTTCAAGCCATTGGCGGCGTCAATCAAAAAATTGAGGGTTTCTTCGACATTTGTAAAGAACGCGGCTTAACCGGCAATCAAGGCGTTCTAATTCCCTCAGCTAACATAAAACACCTCATGTTGCGCAGGGATGTGATTGATGCTGTGGAGGCTGATCAATTTCATATTTATCCTGTTTCCCATATCGATCAAGGTATTGAAATCCTCACAGGAATTAAGGCAGGAGAAAAAGATGAAAATGGCGCCTTTCCCCTTGATTCAATCAATGGCATGGTCAAACAAAAACTTGAAAGAATGGCGAATACATTAGCCCGTTTTGGGAAAGATGAGAAAGATCAGGGTGAGTGAAATGCTCGGACCGATAATCGTTAACCAAATACTGGTATCGCTCGATAACTCAACACACAGTGTTGCTGCTTTAGAGGCTGCGGTTGAACTGGCACAACAATACCGTGCAGCATTAAAAGGCATTTTTATTGAAGATATAAATCTGCTCAATCTGGCAGAGATGCCTTTTTGCCAGGAGGTTGGAGAACATACTGCCAGTGTCAGAGAAATTACAACGGATGGCTTATCGCGCGGTATTTTTGTTCAATCTCGTTCAGTGATCAGATCCTTTCGAAAAAAAACGTCATCAATCGGCATACAGGCTGTTTTTATGGTGTTACGGGGAAACATCCACAGGACAATAGAAAAAGAAAGCCAATCATCTGACCTGATTGTGATCGGCAAGGCAGGCACACATCCCGTACGTGGAAGGAGACTTGGCTCAACCGCACAAGCCCTGATAAAAAACCACACAAAACCCCTGTTATTGATTGAAGAAAATGCCCGGCTTGGTCAGCCAATCATCGTTGTTTACCACCAGAGCCCTTTAGGAACACGTTGCCTTGAAACCGGCAGAGATCTGGTCAATCCTGGAGAAACCCTTGGTATTCTGGTATGCCAGGATGACCCGGACACATTTAAACAGGTGACAGAAAATTTAAATCAATGGGCGACTTCCAGCAATAGCAAAATATCGATCCAGGGTTATAAAACCGAAACCATCCACCGATTATTCAGCATGCTCAATGCATTAGAAAAAGGATTGTTGATCCTTCCCCATGGAGAGGATGTTTCGGACCTGAAAGTTATGCACCTGTTTATTAATGAAGTCAGCCAACCCATGCTGTTAATACGAAATAATTCGTAATCTCCAGGTTGGACCCCTTAATTTTGCTGAAATAATCATCATTTACGCTTCGGTGAGCGCATTGCGACACTCTCGACCATCCCAATCCCCAAAAACAACGTCAATAGAGAGCTACCTCCATAACTGACAAAGGGTAACGTCAATCCTGTAACAGGAATGATATTCAGATTAACCCCGATATTTACAGCGGTTTGAAAAAAGATCAACACACCAAAACCGTAAGCAATTAACGATCCGAAAGAATCTGCCGCGTTTTGAGAGATATAAAAACAGCGAATGATCACCAGCGCAAGTAAGGCAATCACAATCAATGTGCCAATCAACCCAAACTCCGCGGCAAGCACAGAAAAGATAAAATCCGTATGTCGCACCTTCAAAAACCGCAACTGAACTTGGGAAGACTGATTATAACCCTGCCCAAACCAACCGCCTGTACCAATCGTGATCAAAGCTTGATCAACATTATAGGTATCTCCGTAACGGGCATCTGGGTCCGGAAAAAGAAAATTAGATATTCGAACTCGCTGGTACTCTTCTAAGAATGAGAACCCGGTAAAAGCGCCAATTAAAATCACAACCATGAGGATGGCAACAAAAATCAAAGTAAACCTGATTTTTATGCCCCCTATCCATAGATAGGCAGCCCACAGCACCAGGATTACGATGGTCATACTTAAATTCGGCTGAAGAAAGATCAAGGTCAGCAAGCCGCCTACCACAATCGCACTTCTGAGAATCGTATTAACTTTAAGATTGTTCGATTTGACGTTGGCAAATGTATTTGATAACGCTAAGATAATCACAATTTTCGCAAATTCAGAGGGTTGAATCAGGATTTGACCCACTTCCAACCACCTAACAGCGCCAAACCTTGCTTCAGCAGTTAATACAACACCCAAAAAAGCCATGATCACCAGGTACATGGGCGCGATCAATGTGATCCAGTACTTATAATCAATGGCTGCAACAACAAACAAAACAACCAGGCTGATAATAAGAAACGTCGTTTGCCTGCTTGGATGGTCTGCCAGCCCAATGTTTCCCGCGATGGAGCTGCGGATTAATGCGATGCCCAATATTGATAGAATCAGCGCAGCTCCGAACAACAAAAAATCGAAGTTTTGCCAGATATTTCGAGTGTTATTCATCAATCACATGATCCTTTGCGCTTGCCTGGTATGCCGACCCAAACTTTTCCTCCAGCGCGTTCCTTTGGAATCGCAGTAACAACTTTCCTTTCATTAATTTCCTGATCATCAAGGGTTTTGCCACGGTTCAGCAATGATTTGACCGTCCAGAATGCGGGCAACCTCAGGTATGGGCTCTGCCTGATCTTCTGGTGTGATGGCAATAATTTCAGCAATCTGCAACCGGTTAGGCGCAAGATCAAGCGCACACACCACCGCGGTTTGATCGCCATCTGCACCAGCATGCACATTTCCATACAGTCGTCCCCAGACAATCACACTGCCGGTAGCGACGATTTCTGATCCATGACTGACATCACCAAGAACAATCACATGGCCTTGGTATTTGGCCATCAGCCCCGGTGGCATTGTTTGGGGGATTAATACGGCTGCTTCACCTTTTAAAACAGCCTCTATTGGCCACATTTTATCGTCGTCTATTTTTGCTGGTTTTCGCAGTTTTGTGATCAATCCCATCCTACGGGCTGCTTCTTGTGTCACCATAGATTTACTCAACAGACCATACAACGAGACATTGTAACGATTTAATATTTCGCGTAACTCCTCCAGGGCATTGGTTCCTAAAACAAGCTGACCGACATCCAGAACCAGCTGGGCACCTTGAAAAAAAGTTCCCTTTTCTGTGATTTTTTGAATCAGGGATTCTTTTACAACCTGCCACTCCTGATCTTGAAAAGAGATCAAAATCCCTTCTTTAATGCCCTTTATTTCCATACTTTACCAGCTCACCGTGCAGATCTATAACAGAACAACAAAAATTATCTTCCGCATGTTACTTTTTAGTGCCCATGAGATGCCTGGCTCTTACAGATTGTTCTCTGCGTCAATTGCTTTAAGTTCGAAATAAGCATCAATCACACGACGGACAACCGGCGCTGAAAGCGTCGCCCCTTCAGAGCCGTTATAAACAAAAGCAACCACAGCAATTTCAGCATCATCCCAGGGTGCATAGCCCACATACCAGGCATGAGATGGCCACGCCCCATGGATGCATTTTCCCTGTTCGTTGGCGATATCATCACAATACTCAGCAGTCCCAGTTTTCCCTGCCGATTGGCTTGAATCGTTTTTGAACAACTCAATGTGCCGCTCAATTTCGTAACGATGTGCTGTTCCGTCTGTGACCACCAGACGCATCGCCTGGTTAGCCAATTCAATTACCCAGGGCTCAACGGTTTTCATTTCACCAGTGGGATTATTTCCTTCGTAAACATTGATGACCGGATCAACAGTGATGTCCCAACGATAACTGGGCGTCAATTCTTGCAGGATGGTCCCATCTTCAGCAACAATTTTGTCAATCAATGTAACATCCATCAACTTGCCACCATTCGCAATCGTTGAAATAGAGTTGAGGACTTGCAGAGGTGTTGCCAGCACAAAACCCTGGCCCACAGTTGCTGTATAAGTATCACCTGTTGCCCAGTTTTCACCCAGATTGATCCGTTTCCAGGTGGGATTGGGAATCAACCCATCTTGTTCTCCAGGCAATTCTATGCCTGTTAAGGTTCCATAGCCCAAAGCTTTAGCGTACTCGCTGATTCCCCAAATACCTAAACCATCGCCCGGGACCTCGTCATGATAGCCACCTCCAACTTTATACCAATAGACATTACAGGAATATGCCACCCCCCACATAAAATTTACGTTGCCGTGCCCTGCACGATTCCAGCACACAAATTGCCTGGGAACACCCGGATCATTCTCATAGAATTTTTGTATAACAGTGATGATCCCAGGATCAAAAATCTCATATTCCGGGGTCACCACGCCCTCATTCAAAATTCCCAGAGCAGGCGCCATCTTAAACACAGATCCGGGCGGATGCTCCGCTGAAATAGCATGATTGAAAAGCGGGCGCTGAGGATCATTGCTCAATTGCTCGTAATAATAACCCGGTATTGCTCGCTCCATCCGGTTGTTCTGATAATTTGGATACGAAACCAGCGCCAGAATTTCCCCGGTTTTGGGATTCATCGCAATGACAACGCCATTATTCGACAAGACCTTTCCGGAGTAATAATTCCAGAATTCTATTTCGTCGATTAACGCCTCCCTTGCAATAGCCTGTAACCGGGTGTCTATGGTCAGATAAATGTCGTTACCAGGGATAGGGTCAACAGGTTCATCAATATTCCGGATAATCTCGCCAGCAACATTCACTTCAACTCGCCGAAGACCGTTCGTCCCGGCCAATATATCATTCATGGATTGCTCAACCCCAGCATAACCAACTTTGTCGCGTTCAGAGAGAAAACCACGGTCGACGTAATAATCCTGCAAAATAGCAGGAATTGGCCCTAAAAAACCGATGATTTCTGCAGTTAATTCGCCGGTGGGATATTGCCTCACCGCTGTGATCTCAATATCAATCCCCTGCCATTTTTCTCGGTTTTCCATAACAACCATGGCGATGTCCTGGGAAACATTGCATTTCAACGCCGTGGCTTGAAATGGCCAATTTGTGGAAGCAATGTACACAACTTCTGTAATACCCAACTCACTGACACAGGGTGTAAAAGCTCTGACCGTTTCTTCGTCTGTGACACCCAAGCTCACTGGCATATTGATTAGTTCAGAAACTTCCCGGAAGATTGCCTGGGTATCACCCTCATCAGGAGGAAGATAGCCTGGGATAACCACTACATTAT
>MTBK01105644.1_pt1 | contig 12332 bp, 8 predicted proteins | sample 1535981 | NCBI WGS metagenome assembly MTBK01 (sample SAMN06109225, study PRJNA356200) | anaerobic digester metagenome | isolation source: biogas reactors fed with pig manure or primary and secondary sludge | place: Spain | collected 2016-06-30 | reverse complement strand
GTGCTGGAGACTAAGCACATCGATAATGGCAGCAGCCTCTATTATGCAGCAGCCCGCCGCGCCTTTTACGATTGCGTCGGTTTTCCCGGTATAACCTACCCCCTGGCCGATCTGGCCCGCGCAGATCTGATCATGGTTATCGGCGCCGATCCCCCGGCCTCGGCGCCGCTGGTAAGCTACCAGATCAAGCGCGCCGTCAAAGCGCAGGGGGCAAAACTGATTCTCATTGATCCCCGGCAGAAGACAAAGCTCGACCTCTTTGCCCATTGCCGGCTGCAGCCCCGGCCGGGCACCGACCTGGCGCTTCTGAAAGGCATGGCCAAAGTGATCATTGATGAAGAGTGGACCGACCGGGAATTCATTGCCCGGAAAACAGAGAAATACCACGATCTCCTCGCCTCTTTAAGCAATTTCCCCCTGGAAAGAGCGGCAGAGGTCAGCGCCGTCGATTTAGAGCAGATCCGCCGGGCCGCCCGGCTCTACGCCAGGGCGGGCAAAGCGGCGATCATCTTCGGCAGCGGGATCATGCAGCAGCCCCGGGGAGAGGAAAATGTCAGGGCGCTGCTCAACCTGGCCCTGCTCACAGGCCATATCTGGCGCAGGGGAGGGGGCCTCAGGGCGCTGCTCAGGGAGTGCAATGCCCAGGGAGCCTCTGATATGGGTGCACTGCCCGATTATCTACCGGGCCGCCAGCACATAGATGATCTCCCCATTCGGAAAAAATTCGAAACGCACTGGCAGACAGCGCTCCCCTCCGGGCCCGGCCTGGGTGCACTGGAGATGATGGATCAGGCGCGTAAAGGAAAAATCAAGGGGATGCTCATTGCCGGTGAAAATCCCGCGGCTGCTTTTCCAGGTTCGGCCCGCATTGAAGAGGCCCTTACTTCACTGGATTTCCTGGCAGTTCAGGAGCTCTTTCTGACTGAAACAGCCAGGCTGGCCCATGTGGTCTTCCCGGCGGCCTCCTTTGCGGAAAAGGAAGGCGCCTTCACCAGCCTGGAGGGAAAGGTGCAAAAAATATCCCCTGCCCTGAAGCCTGCCGGTGAAAGCAGGCCGGATTGGAAGATTATCCTGCAACTTGCCGGAGCCATGGGGAGGCCGCTGCCCTTTAGCTCCCTGGAGCAGGTTCGCGAAGAGATAGAGGAGCTTCTACCTTTTTATAAATGCGACTGGGGAGAAGAGCTCCCCGAGGAAGAAGAGGATTTTCTGGGAGCAAGGGCCGATCAGAGATTGCCCTTAAAGAAATTCCCCTCTTTCTCGCCGATGAAGGAGACCCCCCCGGAGCAGGAGCCGGAGCCGGTGCCGGAACCGGTGCCGGAGCCATTGCCGGAGCCGGCCCCGGGGAGCGCACCTCTCTACTTTATCCTGCTGCCGGAAAGCACACTCTTCCGGTGGGGCAGCGGCGCCAGGAGTTCAAGGTCAGGGAGGCTCAGCCGTTTTTCACCCGCCCCCTTTCTCAAAATGAACAGTCTCGATGCCGGGATAATGGAGCTGAGCCCCGGCGATCATATTGAAGTTATCTCAGAGAGCGGAAGGCTGCCGGCGGTGGTTGAGTATTCCGATGAGCTGCCGCAGGGCATCGTCACCATGCCCCGTTCCCGCTCCGACAGCCCGGTGGCCGCTCTATTCAGCTCCTCCCCGGAAGAGCCGGCCCACAGCTCGGCCCTGAAGAGATGCTATATCCGGATAGAAAGGAGCGGTCATGATGAACCCGGAGCATAACGAAATTGACTGGCCCCGCCTGCATGAGATCATCGATGACCACAGCCGCGGCGAAAGCTGGACCTTAATTCCCCTGATCCAGGAAATCCAGAGGGAGTTCGGCTATATCCATCCCGAAGCCATTCCGGTAATTGCCGGCAGATTAAAACTTTTCCCCAGCGTGGTGCAGGGAGTGATCTCCTTCTATGCGCAGCTCTACACCGAACCCCGCGGCCGCAACACCATCCGCGTCTGCCGGGGGACGGCCTGCCATGTCCGGGGGGGTAAAACCATCCTCAAGCTGGTCAAACAGCGCCTGGGTATAGAAGAAGGCGAGACCACGGAGGACCTTGAATACACCCTGGAAACGGTGGCCTGTATCGGTGTCTGCGCCCTCGCTCCCAGCATGGTGATCAATGAGCAGGTCTACGGCAGGATGAACCCCAAAAAAGTGGGGCAGCTGCTCAAGAGAAAGGATGAAGAGCATGAGCAGGCGTAAAGTTCTCATCTGCCGGGGCACGGGATGCCAGGCCGGCGGCTCGCAGGAGCTGTACGAGGCGCTCAGGGCTGAAGTGGCCCGGCTGGAGCTGCCGGGAGTTGAGGTGGATTACACCGGCTGTCACGGTTTCTGCGAACAGGGCCCCATTGCTGTGGTGGAGCCCGAGGGGATTTTCTATACGGGGGTCCAGACAGAAGATGTTCCCGAAATTGTGCAGTCCCACCTGCGCTCCGGCAGACCGGTGAAACGGCTCTTCTATGAGGATCCCGTCACCGGCCAGGCTATTCCGCGCTATGCCGATGTCAATTTCTACCGGCAGCAGCAGCGGGTGATCCTGGACAGGTGCGGCCACATCAACCCCGAAAGCATCGACGACAGCATGGAGTGGGGGGGCTACCGGGGACTTAGGAGAGCCCTCCTGGAGATGACCCCGGAAGAAGTTATCGAAGAGATAGCCGCAGCGGGGCTGCGCGGCCGCGGCGGCGCCGGATTCCCCACGGCGCGCAAATGGGAATTCTGCCGCAGCGCCCCGGGTCGGAAGAAATATGTCATCTGCAATGCCGACGAAGGCGACCCCGGCGCATTTATGGACCGCTCCATCCTGGAGGCCGATCCCTTTGCCGTTGTCGAGGGGCTCACCATTGCCGGCTACGCCACCGGCGCCGACGAAGGCTATATTTATGTCCGCGCCGAATATCCCCTGGCGGTAAAAAGAGTTCGCAATGCCCTGGATCAGGCCCGCTCCAGGGGTTTTTTAGGCTACAATATCCTCGGCTCGGCTTTCAATTTCACCATCCATGTCATGGAGGGCGCCGGCTCTTTTGTTTGCGGCGAGGAGACCGCCCTCATTGCCTCCATTGAGAGCCGCAGGGGCATGCCCCGCCCGCGCCCCCCCTTCCCGGCCCAGTCGGGCCTCGACGGCAAACCGACCATCATCAACAATGTGAAGACCCTGGCCGCCGCAGCCGCTATATTGGGCCGCGGCGCCGGCTGGTTTGCCGGCCTGGGCACATCAAAGAGCAAAGGCACGGCGGTCTTTGCCCTCACCGGGAAGATCAACAACAGCGGTCTTGTGGAGGTGCCCATGGGCACACCGCTGTCAACGATTATCTTCGATATCGGCGGCGGCATCCCCCGCGACAAAGAGTTCAAAGCCGTCCAGACAGGCGGCCCCTCGGGGGGCTGCATCCCCGCCCGCTTCATGGATACCCCTGTGGACTATGAATCCCTGGCCGCCCTGGGCTCCATCATGGGCTCCGGCGGCATGGTGGTCATGGATGACGCTACCTGCATGGTGGAGATTGCCCGCTACTTCCTCAGCTTCACCCAGGAGGAATCCTGCGGGAAATGTGCCCCCTGCCGCCTCGGCACCAGGCAGATGCTCGCCATCCTCACCAGGATCACCCAGGGCCGGGGGCGGGATGAAGATCTGGAGACTTTGATGAAAATAGCGAAGACAGTGAAAGAGACCTCCCTTTGCGGTCTGGGGCAGACCTGCCCCAACCCTGTGCTCACCACACTGGAATACTTTCGGGAAGAATATGAAGCCCATATCGTGGAGAAAAAATGCCCCGCCGCCGTCTGCGATTCCCTGATGATCTCGCCCTGCCAGCACACCTGTCCAGTGGGCATCGATATACCCAGATATGTAGACCAGATTAAGGAGGGCCAATACTTTGAGGCTGTGGAAACGATCCGGCAGCGCAATCCCTTCCCCGCCATCTGCGGCCGGATCTGCCATCATCCCTGTGAAGAGCGCTGCCGCCGCGGTGAACTCGACGACCCTGTGGCGATAAAGGCGCTCAAGCGCTTTGCCGCAGACTGGTATTTTGAAAATATCGCAAAACTGCCCCAGCCTGAACCCTTTGAGCTGCTCCATCCCCAGAAAAAAGTGGCTGTTGTCGGGGCCGGCCCCTGCGGCCTCTCCTGCGCCTATTTCCTGGCCCAGATGGGCTACCCCGTCACCGTTTTTGAAGCGCTCCCCGTCGGCGGCGGCATGCTCTCCGTGGCCATTCCCGATTTCCGCCTGCCCCAGGAGGTGATCAACCAGGAGATCGGCTACATCACCAGGCGCGGTGTGGAGATCAAATACAACTCGCCCATAAATATCAATTTCACCATTGACGACCTGAAAAGGGAGGGCTACAGCGCCATCTTCATCGCCGCCGGCGCTCAAAAAAGCCAGCGCATCGGCATTCCCGGCGAGCTGGAAGACCTGGAGGGCTTCCATTACGGCTTGCGCTTTTTAAGGGATGTGAAGGTGGGCAAAGCCGTTGGGATAGGAAGCCGTGTTGCCGTTATCGGCGGCGGCAATGTGGCCCTCGATACCGCCCGCACCGCCCTGCGGCTGGGCGCCAGGGAGGTGACCATCCTCTACCGCCGCTCCCGCGAAGAGATGCCGGTGTCAAAGATGGAATACGATGAAACCCTGGCCGAAGGGGCGCAGGTTCAGTTCCTCACCGCTCCGACGAGGATTGTGAGCGAAAACTGGAAAGTAAGGGGGCTGCAGTGCATCCGCATGCAGCTGGGCGAGCCCGACGCCGGCGGGCGGCGGCGCCCCCTGCCCCTTCCCGGATCGGAATTTTTCCTCGCCGTGGATACCGTCTTCGCCGCTGTGGGCCAGGCGCCCGATCTCTCCTTCCTGCCACCCGACAGCGCCCTGGAGCGGACCAGATGGGAAACGCTTGTTGTCGATGAAAACAGCCTCATTTCCAACGTGCCCGGAGTCTTTGCCGGGGGGGATTTTGTCACCGGTCCGGGCATGGTCATAGAGACCATAGCCGCCGGCAGAAGGGGAGCGCTGGCCATCGACAAATACCTGAAAGGCGATCCTTCCCGCATTGAAATGTACGACTCCAGGCCTGAATTTATTGCCGAAGAGCTCCAGCTCGATGAAGAAGAGGAGACCTGGGAACCGCAATACAGACCGGAGATCCCCCGGCTGCCCTTTGAAGAGCGGATCAAAAACTTCAAGGAGACAGAACTGGCTCTTGAAGAGGAGCAGGCCAGGCAGGAGAGCAGCCGCTGTCTGCGGTGCGATCTGGAGGAGTAAAGGAGGTTTATCATGAAATCGCTGACAAGGCAGAAATCCTTTGATGAAGTGAAACAGCTCTGCAACGAGCTGAATCGCGTCTTTCTCATCGGATGCGGCACCTGCGCAACCATGTCCAAAACCGGGGGGATAGACGAAGTGAAGGCCATGAAAGAGAGCCTGCAGGAAGAGGGCCGGCTCGTTACCGGATCAGTGGTCATCCCCACAGCCTGTGATGAAATGACGGCGGAGATCCTTGAGGAAAACAGAAAAGCGGTGCAGGATGCCCAGTGCATCATTGTGATGGCCTGTGCGCTGGGGGTGCAGCGAGTGAGCTCCTACCTGCCCCAGCCGGTGATCCCCGCTCTTGACACCCTCTTTATCGGCATGGAGAAGAGCCCCGGTCACTTCTTCGAAGCCTGCGATCAGTGCGGCCGCTGCATTCTCGGAGAGACGGCGGGAATCTGTCCGCTCACCGCATGCCACAAGGGGCTCCTGAACGGCCCCTGCGGCGGCACCAACAAGGGCAAATGCGAAGTCGATCCCGAAAAGGACTGCGCCTTTACCCTGATCTACAACAGGCTGAAAGAACAGGGCCGGCTCGACCTGATGCGCAAATATCACCCTCCCAGGAATCACCAGGTTATGCCCCGGCCAAGGGAGTCTGTCATTTCATAAAAAAGGAGGGGTGAAGATGACTTCAAAACTGAAAGAGGCCCTGGAGAAAAAAGAATTCGTCATCACCGGGGAAATCGGCCCGCCCAAGGGTACTGATCTGGAAAATATGTACCATCATATAGAGCTGCTCAAAGAGAAGGTTGATGCCATCAATGTGACGGATCACCAGAGCTCGGTAATGCGCTTTCCCTCTATTGGCGGCTGCCTGGCCATAAAGGAGCTGGGCGGGGAGCCTGTGCTGCAGATGACCTGCCGCGATCGCAACCGCATCGCCCTGCAGGCGGAGCTGCTCCTGGCCCATAGCAAGGGCATCCAGAATGTCCTCTGTCTCACCGGCGATGCCGTGCCCGTGGGCGATCACGGCGAAGCAAAGGGCATCTTTGACCTCGATTCCGTTCAGCTGCTCCACGGCGTGAGGCAGCTGGAAGGAGGCTTCGATTTCGGGGGCAATGAGCTCCGGGGAGCCGTGGAGTTCTGTGCCGGCGCCACTGTTACCCCCGAAGCCGAACCGCTGGAACCGCAGCTCATCAAATTTGAAAAAAAAGTGGAGGCAGGCGCCGAATTCTTTCAGACCCAGGCTATTTATGACCTGGAGAGATTCGCCAAATTCATGGAGTATGCCCGCCAGTTTCCCGTAAAGATCCTGGCCGGGATCGTGCTCCTCTCATCGGCCAGGATGGCCAAATTCATGAACGAAAACGTCCCGGGGATATTTGTCCCCCAGGATCTTATCGATGAGATGGCGGCGGCGCCCAAAGGCGGCGCCCTTGACAAGGGTATCGAAATCGCCGGGCGGATGATCGCCGCACTAAAAAAAGAATCACTCTGCGACGGCGTCCACATCATGGCCATAAACAAGGAAGAAGTGGTCCCCCACATCCTCTCCGCCGCCGGCCTCTAAAACAACCAAAAAACAACAAAGTTAGTAAACCCGGTGCCAGGCACCGGGTTTACTAAAATGGGCCGTGTCAACCCATATAAAAATCTTACCCAATGAGTGTAGCTCACTCATATAAGGATCTTACCCTGGGTCCAGTTGCTGCCCAGGGTAACCCCACCCCCTGGGGGTGGGGTGCAACAAATTATCTTTCTACGGTACGAAAAAAGCCAAAGACGAGGCATAGGGCCTGATGGCCCTATGCCAGGTTTCACTTAAACACCTTCGGCAGCTAGCCAACTAAAACCTTCAGGGAATAGATCCGTTTTTTATCGTTGCACATCGCCATGCAACGAGGACGAAATTATCGTTGCAAAATGCAACGGTAAATACAACGATAAGGATAGTGTTGCAAAAGAGCAATAATTATGGTAAATTATAACTAAAATATTATGGAGGTTGTGTTTATGGAGATTAAGGAAAAATACAACTTGGAATTCAAAATGGAGGTCACAAGAACTTTTCTAAAGACTGTCAGTGCATATGCTAATTATAATGATGGAGAAATAATATTTGGTGTTGACGATAATGGGGACTTGGTAGGCATTAAGGCTGCAAAAGATAAATGTATAAAGATAGAAAACATGATAAATGATTCTGTAGCTCCTGTGCCTATATTTGAAATGAAGGTCAGGGGGATAAATGGAGAAAAAATTATCGTATTGTCGGTGAAAAAAGGCAAGGACACTCCCTATTACTACCAGGGAAAAGCTTACAAAAGATCAGATACTTCTACCGTTGAGGTGGATAGGTTTGAACTGCGCAGATTAGCCATAGAAGGAATAAATATGGATTATGAGGAAAGAAAAGCATCCCGTCAAGATTTAAGCTTTAATGAACTAGAATCAAAGTTAAAAGAAATGGCCGGGATAGAAAAGATAAACCTGGACATTTTAAAAACTTTAAATCTTTTTAGCCGGAATGGATATTACAACATCGCTGGAGAGCTATTAGCGGACAGCAATGATATCGCTTTTTCAGGAATTGACATAGTAAGGTTTGGGAAAGACAGCAATATAATTCTCTATAGAGAAACCATCAGTCACAAATCTTTATTAGCACAATATGACAGAGCCATAGAGGTTTTTGAGCAATACTATCAATATGAGGAGATTGACGGTTATAAGCGAGTAAAAAATGAATTGATATCAAAGGAAGCTTTTAGGGAATCTTTGGCTAACGCAATAGTTCATCGGGTTTGGGATACAAATTCGTATATTCAAATAGCAATGCATGAAGACAGAATAGAAATTAATTCACCGGGGGGCCTACCTAAAGGGATTTCCGAAGAGGAATATCTTTATGGGAATATATCGGTATTAAGAAACCCGATAATTGCGGGTGTTTTCTATAGACTAGACATCATAGAAAAATTTGGGACGGGGATAGCTAGAATAAATGATGAATATATCCATAGCGTTGCTAAACCAGGGTTTGACATCAGTGAAAATAATATAAGAATAGTCCTGCCGATTACCAAAAATGACAAATTAAATTTAACCAAGGATGAACTATTTATTTATAGACTATTAAAAGATGAAATAGAGCTTTCAAGGGCAGAGATAGATTCAAAATCCGGATTTGAAAAGTCGAAAACTCTTAGGATTATAAATAGCCTTATTCATAAGAATATTATTCAGAAATTAGGTAGCGGTGCCGTTGTAACTTATAGCTTAAAATAATTACAACCCGCAGCCCGGGAAAAGACTTGCTGATGTTATAAATACAAACATAATACGTTTTAATTTTGTTTTGGGTTGGCATATTTCGTTATTATTGTAACAAAATCATAACATATAACCCTTGCCTTTTTTGTAATGATGGGGTAGTCTTTTAACAAGATACTATTTTTACAGGTGCCCGCTGAAGGGTTTAAAGGGAAGCAGGTGCAAAGCCTGCGCGGTCCCGCCACTGTAACCGGGACTCCGGAGCGAAAAACCACTTTGCCATCCGGCGAGGGAAGGGCGCTTGCGGGGGATGAAAGGAAGCCAGGAAACCTGCCTGTAAAAAACGTACTAAGCCTTCGTGGAGAGAGGGAGGTGCGTAGTTTTGGGCGCATATCAGGCTCGGCCACCCTAGGCCGGGCTTTTTTGGTGGACAGAACCCGGCTGAAGGTGGAAGTCCCGGAAGTGAAAGTCCCGAAAGCGGAAGTCCCGAAAGTGAAGTAAAAAAAAGAAAAAGAAGGGGTATGAATAATGAGAAATAAGTGTCTTCTAGCGGTTACCTTATTAATTATAATTGCGATGGTGCTGCCCGTCGGATGCGGGGTTACCCGCAACGGGGCCGGCGATGACGAAGAGTTGATGCGGATTGCCTCGGTTATGCCCAGCAACACAGAGATCCTTTTCGCCCTGGGCCTGGGAGATGCAGTGGTGGGTGTGACCGATTTTTGCAACTATCCGCCAGAGCTGGAGGAGGCGATGGAGGCAGGACAAATTAAAAGTGTCGGCGATTCATTCAATTTAAACGAAGAGCTGCTGGTGAGTCTTGAACCGGATCTGGTTCTTTTTGGATATGCCTCCGACGAAGTTGATCGCATTGCCGATCTGGGGATCACAGCGGAGGTTATTGCACCGGCAAGTCTGGCGGAAACCTACGCCAGCATCCGGCTGATTGGGGAACTTACGGCCAGCGAGTCCGCAGCGGAGAAGCTGGCTGCTGATATGGAGGCGGCTATCGAGGCGGTAAAAGAGAAAGCCGCCGCTCTGAATGCAGAGGAGAAACCGCGGGTGCTCATGCTTCTGGACCTCGATTACCTTTGTGCGGCAGGTCCCGGGACGCTGGAGGATGAGCTTATCGCCGCCGCCGGCGGGATAAATGTGGTCGAAGTGGGGGGCTATGCCCAGCTCAGTGAAGAGGTGATCATCGATGGCAATCCCGAGATTATCCTCTGCACATTTCCCCTGAAAGATCGAATCCTTTCAGAAAAGGATGCCTGGAAAGATCTTGATGCCGTGAAGAACGAGGCGATTTACGATATCAACGGCGATCTCGTCAACCGCCCGGGGCCGCGCCTGGTCCAGGGGCTGGAGTTGCTTTACGGCTATTTTTATCCCGGGTCATAGAACTGGATCATCGAAATAAAGAGTCACAGAAGCAGAGAGGAGTAATCATGATGCGGGGAAGGCGCATTCTCTTGCTAACTGTTCTGCCGCTCATCGCAGTAGCGGTGATAATTGGCGCAGTGGGCATCGGCGCGGTGGGGGTGCCGGCCCGGGAGGTGGTCGCGATCCTCTGGAGTGCCCTCCGCGGCGCTCTTTCCGGCACAGTTGTCCCTGCAGAAACAATCATTCTGCAGGTGCGCCTGCCCCGCATACTGCTGGGTTTCCTCATCGGCGCATCCCTTTCGCTGGCGGGGACGGCTTTCCAGGGGCTGCTGCAAAATCCCCTGGCTGATCCCTACACCATTGGAGTATCCAGCGGCGCCGCCGTGGGGGCAACGGCGGCCATGCTCTTCTTCCCCGAAGCGGCTTCCGGATTTGTCATCCCCCTTTGCGGCTTTGTCGGGGCGCTGCTGGCTCTCCTCACCGTGTACAGCCTGGGCAGCGTGGGGGGCCGCCTGCCGGTGGTAACGGTGCTGCTGGCCGGGGTGGTGGTGAGCTCTTTCCTATCGGCGGTTATCTCCCTGGGGATGCTTTTCGCCGGGGAGCAGATGCGCAACATATTTTTTTGGCTGGCCGGTGGCCTGGGGCAGAAAGGGTGGCCCTTTCTCGCTCTCATCATCCCCTATTTCGTTATCGGACTGGCTGTTCTGCTCTACCTGGCCCGCGACCTGAACCTCATCCTTCTGGGCGAGGAAGAGGCCCTCACTCTCGGCGTGGAGGTGGAGCGCACAAAAAGATGGATCCTTGTTGCCGCCTCGCTCATCACCGCCGGAGCGGTCTCTGTTAGCGGGATGATCGGCTTTGTCGGCCTGATCGTGCCGCATGCCATGCGCATTCTCATCGGGCCGGACCACCGCCACCTCTATCCGGCGACCATTATCGGCGGCGGGATCTTCCTGGTGGTCACCGACACCTTTGCCCGCACAATCATTGCGCCGGCGGAGATTCCCGTGGGCATTGTCACCGCCTTCCTGGGCGCCCCCTTCTTTATTTATCTCCTGCGGCGCCACCGGGGGAAATATCGCTTCTAGGTGGGGAAAATGGGACAGCACAATATCGAAGTCAAAAACCTTTCATTTAGCTACGGCCCGGAAACAATTCTGGACGGAGTCAACCTGACGCTGAAACAGGGCGATTTCATCGGCATAATCGGCCCTAACGGCAGCGGCAAATCCACCCTGTTAAAGAACATGGCTGCAATTCTTACACCGACCGGCGGTGAGATCATCATTGACAGCACAGAGCTGCTGCGCTGGAGGCGCCGCGACCTTGCCCTGCGGATGGCCGTTGTGGGGCAGGGGGGCGCTGCAGGTTTCAATTTTACAGTGGAAGAGATGGTGGTCATGGGGCGTTACCCCTATCTGGACCGCTTCAGCTCCCTCAGGGCTGAAGATCGCCTGGCTGTGGAGCGGGCAATGCATCTTACGGGCTGCTACCACCTACGCCGGCGGGAGATCTTCTCGCTGAGCGGCGGCGAGCGGCAGCGGGTCATACTGGCCCGGGCCCTGGCCCAGGGGACCCCCTGCCTGCTGCTTGATGAACCCACCTCTTTCCTCGATCTGGGATACCAGGTGGAGCTGCTGGAGCTGCTGCAGAGCTTAAACCGCCGGGAACGGCTCACCATCATCATGGTGATGCATGACCTGAACCTTGCTGCGCGTTATTGCCGCAAGCTCTTTTTGCTTTACCAGAAGGGGATCTACGCTGGAGGCAGCCCCGAAGAGGTGCTTACCCGCCGGCACATTCTCGAGGTCTATCGGACAGAGGTGCTTATAGAGCCCCATCCCCTGGATGGAAAACCGCAGGTCATCCCTGTCTCTGCCAATGCTGCAGCGGCAAACAACAGCTATCAAAAGCGGGTTCATCTTATCGGCGGCGGCGGCAGCGCCACGCCGCTGATGAAAGAGCTTTTTGTTAAGGGAATCTCCCTTTCAGCGGGAGTCCTCACCGTGGGCGACAGCGACTGGGCCACAGCGCGCCGCCTCGGTTTGCGCATGGTTGAAGAGGCCCCTTTTTCACCTATCAGCCGGCAGCGTCACCGGCAAAACCTCGATCTCATCGAAAAGGCCGGTGCAGTGGTGCTGGCGCCGCTGTACGTCGGTCCCGGAAACCTGCCCAATGTTGAAGCCGCCCTCTTTGCCCTGCAGCAGGGTCTGCCCCTTTTTGTCATTGACGACCCGCCCTCAGCAGAGCGCGACTTTGCCGGCGGAAAGGGAGCACTTCTCTACCGCCGCCTGCAGGAAGGCGGCGCCCGCTTTATGCCCCGCCAGGACACAGAGAAGATCGTCGCCTTCCTAACAGAGTGAATCCCGCTTCAGTAAGCCGCCCGCCCGGAGGCCTCTCCCGGCGCACCGTGTAACACCCTATAACTCCACGTAAAAC